>Ga0302319_10012441_pt1 | contig 16051 bp, 17 predicted proteins | sample Bog_T0_2_FD_203319 | JGI IMG/M metagenome (GOLD analysis project Ga0302319, IMG submission 203319) | Peat permafrost microbial communities from Stordalen Mire near Abisko, Sweden - Bog_T0_2 | ecosystem: Environmental > Terrestrial > Soil > Wetlands > Peat | place: Sweden: Abisko, Stordalen Mire...
TTGACCCGTTTGGTAACACCTTCGGCCTTGACGGATCCTAAGACCATCCCACTTGCCAACTGACTATTTGGTTACCGAGATTCGTCGGCGTTGAGGGTTTCTAACGAGAACCGATACACATTCGTCTATTGCTTCGGCGTGGCAGCAAGTTATTCGTCCTGGTGATCGAGAATCCTGGAGACTGCCTCAACGATGGTTTCAACTTCGGCGTCGGGCCGCGCGAGGGTCGAGCCATCCCAATCACGGCCTCTCGCCATCCAAATCGTAGCGAGCCCTGCCGCGCGTCCGCCTTCTATGTCAGCGTGCGGCGAGTCTCCGACCATCCACCCATTGAGCGGGACCTTACAGATTTTCGCCGCCTCTTCGAAAATCCTGCGCTCAGCCTTTCTCGAACCGACAATCGAGGAAACGCAGATTACGTCAAATTCGCCCGCGAGATTTGTGGCGTCGATGTTGAACAATTGCGAAGGTGGCCCGTTGGTTACCACGCCGACTTTCCATCCCGCGTCTCGAAGTCGCCGAACAGCGTCAGCCGTCTCGTCGCAAACCGTGTAACACCGTGGGTAATCGTCGCGGTACGCGTCAAGAAGCTCGTCAGTGCTCGCTCTGATTGATAGCGACGTCCGAAGGAGATTGAAGAATTGATCTCGTGGGCGCATGCCCTCTTCGTCCGCCGATTCGATTACCGTCCATGCATCGTGGTCGAGGTCGTGGATGTTGATGAATAACAAAGCCCACTTTGCGAACGCCACATCACGATCAAGCAACGTATTGTCCAGATCGAAGAGAACCAACCCTCTTGCGGCCTTTGCGGAGATGACCGAACTGATGAGCACGTGCCCCTACGAGGCGACTTGCACGACTGCTACTTGTGCAGACGGCGGCGGGACAGCCTCGCCGTGCTCGCGCATCACCTCAATGTGCATTTCAATTGCGTCGGCGATGTTCGCCTTGACTTCTTCAAGCGTCTTGCCCGTCGAGACACATCCATCGAGATCCGGAACCCACGCCCCGTAGTTGTTTGGAGAGTGTTCAATAACGACTGCGTATTCAATCATCGCCTTCTCCGTTCAATTCCGGCCTGCCTCATAATGCTACCGAGCAGTTCTCGGTGTAGGTCGTCTCCCATCGCGCCGGGCACTGTGACGGTGCCGGGCTTCGTCGGATGGTGGTAGTGACGATGGCTCCCCCTGTGTCGAACCTGCATCCAGCCGTCGCGCTCAAGTTCCTTGATGATCTCTCGAACTTTCACACCTCACAATGGTTGCGACAATTTCGAGATCAAAACCGGAAAAGATGGGGAGATCGCCGGCTAACTATCTTCTAGGAAAAAACGGTAGACATTTGTCTCTCGAAGGACGAATCCCATCTTCTGATAGAGAGCGTTCGCCGCTTCGCGTGAGGACCGACTCGTCAGATCGACGGTCTTCGCACCGCGCTCCTTGGCGCAGCGAAGTGCAAATGCTACGAGCTGTTCGCCGACACCCTTTCCCCTCGATGCATTATCGACGATGACGTCTTCGACGATCGCCCGCAAACCCGTTGGAATGGAGAAGACGACGAGCGTAAGCGTCCCGATGATCTCATCGTCATCTTTTGCAACGACCAAGGTGCTTGAATCTTCCATAAGAAGATTGTCGAGTGCGCTCAATGTCAGTGGCGCGGCGGAACTTGAAAGTTGCGGCACGAGCCGGCGCAGCGCATTGAAAAGTTCTGTCGACGAGTGCGAGACGACCTCGACGGTGACGCTCACGAATCGCCTCGCCACACTGGTCGACGCAAATCATCGTAGAAAACGTCACGGTGCTCGCCATCGATGGCGGCGAAAATGAAATCCGCCCATCGTTCCGCGCCCAACGTAGCCAATGGAAGCGTGTCGCGGCGAAACCAACCAGCGTCAGTGCACTCAAGGGGATGGATCTTCATCTCTCCTCCCACCGCGCGACATAAGAACAGCAACGAATAGAGCGGTACACGCGACGCGCCCAATCGCATTCCGTCAAGAACCCCGATGAGTCGAATCGGTTCAACCTCGATACCGGTCTCTTCGAGAACCTCCTTGACGACGACTTCAGGTGCCGAGTAACCCACATCACACCAACCGGTGGGATACAGCCATAACCCTGAATCAGCACGTTGAATGAGGAGCAGTTCGCCTTGGTCATTGGAAACCGCCGCACCTACCGCGACCTTGGGCGTCGCGTAGCCGGGCACACCCTTGCCAACGTCGCGCATCCACTCGGTGACGATGCCTTGCGCGTCAAGGACACCGTCGAGTCCTTCTTGCGCTGCGACCTTGATATCACCCGCGATCTTCAAGACTTCCTCGTAACGCTCGCGTTCGAACTGACTTTCCGTGAATCCAATACCGGTCTTCGCTACTCCGGCGAGCGATTCCGCCCAGCGCAGGAGTGCCTTCTTCGAGATGGGTTCACTCACGTTCGAGACGCTACCAACAAGCCTTAAGCCAGCGTGGCGTCGAGCACCTCGTCGACAGTACCGACGAGACCTGTGTAGAAAGCGCCGAATTCGCCATACAGCGTCGAGGCCTCATCAAAGCGCATCGTGTAAACACAGTCCTTCAGGTCATCAATGTGGACGCCAAATAAAGTGACGCCCCACTCCCAGTCATCGAGACCCGTTGATCCCGTGACCACTTGGAGCACGCGACCTTTGAACTCTCGACCCGACGATCCGTGTTGGCGCATCAGCGCGAGTCGCTCGTCGTAAGGAAGTGAATACCAATTGTGCTCGTCACCACGACGCTTGGACATGGGATAAAAACAGAACGCACTCATCCCCTCGGGGGGCAAGACGGGAAAGAGCCGGTCTTGGAGAATCTTCTCGGGCGTACCCGCCGCATACTCGGATATCTCGGTTACCGAGACGTAACTCTCCGCAACCTTGAAGCCGGCTGCTTGGATCTTCGACTGGAACCTTCGAAGATCCCACAGGTTCTCACCGAGCACCATGAAGCAGGCATCGGCCTTCGCCCCCATGATCGCCGCCGTCACAATCTGCAACCCCGCCTCGATGCCGTCATCGACGGCCTTTCGAACGGCACCGGCGTCCACCACGCCCTCGGGGTGGCAAAAGAGATGGACGACGTTCAGACCTCGCGAGGGGACCAATGGTGTGGGAGTCGTCATGACCCCATGCTACGACGAACGAGCGTCGCCGAAACGGGCCAGAAAAGCAGAAAGACCGCGGACAAGTCCGCGGTCTTTCGCCAAAGTGTTTGAGACGATTTAGTAGTCGTCCATCCCGCCGCCAGGCATCGCTGGCGCTTTCTCTTCGGGCTTGTCGACGATGACGCACTCGGTCGTGAGGAAGAGCGCCGCGATCGACGCTGCGTTCTGCAGTGCGGAGCGAGTCACCTTAGCCGCGTCAATGACACCGGCCTTCACGAGGTCCTCGTAGTCGCCAGTCGCGGCGTTCAGTCCCTCGTTGGGCTTCGCGAGATGACGCACCTTGTCGACGATGACGCCACCCTCAAGACCCGCGTTCACCGCGATTTGATTGAGCGGTGCTTCGACGGCCTTAGCAACCATACGAGCACCGGTCGCCTCGTCACCGAGCAATTTGTCGGCGACTTCGAGAATCCTCGACTGGCTGCGTAGCAAGGCGACGCCACCACCAGGCACGACACCCTCTTCAATAGCCGCCTTCGTCGTCGACACCGCGTCTTCGATACGGTGCTTCTTTTCCTTGAGCTCGACTTCCGTTGCGGCACCCACCTTGATAACGGCGACGCCACCGGACAACTTCGCGAGGCGCTCTTGGAGCTTCTCGCGGTCGTAGTCCGAGTCGGTGTTTTCAATCTCAGCTTTGATCTGGTTGACGCGACCCTTGATGTCCTCTTCAGATCCCGCGCCCTCGACAATCGTCGTCTCGTCCTTGGTCACGACGATCTTTCGAGCCGTACCGAGTTCATCGAGACCAGCGTTCTCGAGCTTGAGGCCAACTTCTTCGGAGATAACCGTCGCACCCGTGAGGATCGCGATGTCTTGAAGCATGGCCTTTCGACGTTCACCGAAGCCCGGCGCCTTGACGGCGACAGACTTGAAGGTGCCACGAATCTTGTTCACGACAAGTGTCGCGAGCGCTTCGCCCTCAAGGTCTTCGGCGACGATGAGAAGTGGGCGACCCGACTGCATGACCTTCTCGAGCACCGGGAGCACGTCGCGAACCGCGCCAATCTTGCTCGAGACGAGCAAGATGTACGCGTTCTCGAGTACCGCTTCCATACGCTCGGTGTCGGTGGAGAAGTAGGGCGAGATGTAACCCTTGTCGAAACGCATTCCCTCGACGAGGTCCATGTCCATTCCAAAGGACTGACTCTCTTCGACGGTGATGACGCCGTCCTTACCAACCTTGTCGATCGCGTCAGCGATCATCTGGCCAATTTCAACGTCAGCCGCGGAGATCGATGCCACTTGGGCGATCTGCTCTTTGGTGTCAGCTGGTTTTGCGAGTTCGTGCAACGAAGCAACAGCGGCTTCAACGGCCGCTTCGATACCCTTCTTCAGCGACATCGGGTTCGCACCCGCGGCGACGTTCTTCAATCCTTCGCGAACCATCGCCCACGCGAGGACCGTCGCGGTCGTGGTGCCGTCACCGGCGACGTCATCAGTCTTCTTCGCGACTTCTTTCACGAGTTCGGCGCCAATGCGCTCAAAAGGGTCTTCGAGGTCGATGTCCTTCGCAATCGAGACACCGTCGTTGGTGATGGTGGGTGCTCCCCACTTCTTGTCCAGGACCACGTTGCGGCCCTTGGGCCCCAAGGTCACTCGTACTGCGTCGGCCAATTTGTTCATGCCGCGCTCGAGAGCCCGACGGGCCTCTTCGTCAAAAGCGATCAGTTTCGCCATTTTGGTTCCTCCTGGTGCGACTTCGCACCTCTACTGGTGCAATGTCAATATTAGCAGTCTAGGGGCGTGAGTGCTAATGAGTGCTCAGCCGCCCGCGACGGCTGGAACGAGCGACACCGTCTGGCCGCTCTCGAGCACCGTATCGAGTCCTTCGAGGAAGCGAACATCCTCATCAGCGACGAAGACGTTGACGAAACGTCGCAGTGCCCCACGGTCATCCAGCACGCGCACCGCGATGCCCGGGTACTCGCTGTCGACGGCGTTTATCGCATCACGTACGGTCAGCGCCTCGACGGGCACTTCCGCGGCGCCGCCCACGAGGGTGCGCAGCTGGCTGGGGAGTCGAACGATGACGCTCATGAGGCAGAACTTACGAGTTGGTGAAAGCGGAGTGCCTCTTCGGCGTCGGCGAGCGAAGGACTGATCCTCGAACTAAAGGTCGCCGTGTCGCTGATCGCGTCGAGGGTCTTCAGCCCGTGTCCCGAAATGATCGCGACAATGGATTTGGTGGGATCGATGGTGCCGCGCGCGATCATCTGGCGAAGCGACGCAATCGTCACGCCGCCGGCGGTCTCGGCGAAGATTCCTTCAGTTTGAGCGAGAAGGCCAATGCACTCGAGGATCTCCTCGTCGGGCACCGAACCACAGTCGCCGCCGTTGCTTCGAAGTTGGTCTAAGACGTAGGGCCCGTCAGCGGGGTTACCGATCGCGAGAGATCGAGCGATGGTATTGGGGCGCTGCGGTGTCACGACATCAGCGCCCTCGGCGAACGCCGTTGCGATCGGTGAGCAGCCTTCAGCCTGTGCACCGAAGATGACTGGCGCGTCGCCTTCGACGAGATCGAGTGCGATGAATTCACGAAAGCCCTTCGCCACTTTCGTCAATTGGCTACCCGACGCTACGGGCACGACGACTTGGTCGGGCATACGCCATCCGAGCTGCTCACATATCTCAAAGGACAGGGTCTTGGAACCTTCGGCGTAGTAGGGACGCAAATTCACATTGGCGAACGCCCAGTCGGGGTGCTCGGCCACGAGCTCGACGCAGAGACGATTGACGTCGTCGTAGTTACCTTCGACACCAAGGACGGTGCCCCCAAAGATCGCGGTCATGGCGACCTTGGACTTCTCGAGATCGGTAGGGATGATGGTCACGCTCGGCCATCCAATGAACGCGGCGTGCGCCGCGACCGAGGTCGCAAGATTGCCGGTCGACGCGCACGCTGCTGTTGAAAAGCCGAGGCGTCGAGCGCTCGAGAGCGCGACGGAGACGACCCGGTCCTTGAACGATCCAGTGGGATTGCGCGTGTCATCCTTCAGCCAGAGTTCACGCACGCCCAGCACTTCAGCGAGTCGCGACGCGCGACGCAGCGGCGTCCAGCCGGCGCCGAGGTCGACTGGCTCAGCACCGGGATCTGGAAGGAGTGCTCTGTAACGCCAAATCGAGTTGGGTCCTCCCTCGATCGACGCTCGGGTCACCGCCCCTTTCGCGGCATCGAAATCATACGCGACCTCGAGGGGTCCAAAACAGAACTCACATGAATAGCGTGCCTCCGCAGGGTAGGCGGTGCCACATTCTCGGCATAGAAGACCAGTTGCGAAACTCATAACTCCCTTTTCATCGATCGGGCTTTGGCACCTGGTGTGACGAGGGTCTCTCGATACCACACTGGTTGTCGCGACGTCTGCGGGCCCGCCCCTCAGTCGCTCTTGATGACCCCCCAATTCTTGCGGTTCGAGCACCCGTTGTCAAGTCTGGGCTCAAGACGATGCCCCCTAGATTCGTGTACGTGAGTACCGCGGACGTGCCCTGGACCCTTGAGCGTGACGCATTTGACCTCGGACGCGTCACCACGCTCAAAGCGAAGACGTCCGTCGCGGTCGTGATTCCCGCGAAGAACGAAGGTGCCACGATCGGCGCGGTGCTCGAAGCGGTACGCCACCACGTTGGCTTCGTCGACGAACTGGTGGTCGTCAACGACCATTCAAACGACGACACCCCCACGATTGCGAACCACCACGGCGCGCGCGTCCTGCACCTCGAGGGCCGCGGGGGCAAGGGCGAAGCAATGAAGCTCGGACTTCGAGAAACGAACTCGGAGATTGTCGTGTTCCTCGACGCTGACGTGCTCAACACGACGAGCGAGTTCGTCCCGCGGCTCGTCCAACCGCTGCTCGAACGCGACTCCATCGAACTCGTTAAGGGCTACTACGAGCGACCCCTGCACAACATGCCCACCGGAGGTGGGCGTGTCAACGAGCTCGCGGCACGACCAATCCTCGCCTTGCTGTACCCGGGGCTCGGTGAGATCCGCCAGCCACTCGCAGGTGAGACCGCAGTTCGACGTAGCGCGCTCGAATCCGTCACGCTCGAATCGGCCTACGGCGTCGAAATCGCCCTTCTCATCGATATTGCCCGTCAGTACGGCGTACACAGTCTTGCCCAAGTGGACCTAGGAACACGCCGACATCGAAATCGTCCTCTCGAAGAACTGCGCCCGATGGCGGTGGACGTGCTCCGCGCGGCATTGGGTCGATTCAAAGTGGCGTTACCGCCACAGGCCTAATCAGCCCTTTATCGCGATATCAGGACCAAGAATCACAATGACGTCGTCGCCTGACGCTCCGGGCACCGGGCTCAAACCGTTGAGCGATTGAATTGCTGTCGCACCCACCTTGATCTCGCTCGCCACTTCTTGAGCCGCCCATACGAAACCTGGGTTGTAATAGACAACGGTCGAGGTGACCTTTGGACCATTGACCTGAGGAAGAACGTCCCAGTTCAATGCTTCAAGCTGTTGGGTATATTTGCGCGCCAAACCTGAGACGTCAGTCCCGTTGGCGACTTGAATTCGAACTTTGTTCTTCGGCAAGGTCGTCGACGTTGTGTTGCCATCACTCGTCGTGACAGTCGTCGTCGACACGAACACACTCGTCGAGGCGTGATTATTGGAGCGGAGCATCAAAAAGACGGCACCCACAAAAAGAATCAAGATGAGAAGAACGACACCCAACGATGGCTGATAGTGCGAGCCGTCACCAGACGACTGGTGTGGGGCGTGTGGGGCGTCACTCATTTTGACAACTCTAGAGCGGCGCGCGTGAATTAACTAACCTAGGGAATCGCACGCCGGTGTGGCGCAGTCTGGCAGCGCAGGCGATTTGTAATCGTCAGGTCGGGGGTTCGAATCCCTCCACCGGCACAGAGGAGGAAAAATGAAGGATAAAGAGAAATCAGTGGGACTTCTAAAGGAGTTCCAAGCGTTCGCCTTCCGAGCCAACGTCGTGGATCTCGCGATCGCCGTTGCGTTGGGAGGAGCGTTTACCGCCGTGGTAACGGCAGTCGTTGCGGGACTGTTTACACCACTCATCGCGGCACTGTTCGGCCAAACCAACTTCAGCGCGCTGTATTTCACTTGGCACCATAGTGAATTCCATTACGGGCTTGTGGTCAACGCCCTCATCACGTTGATCGTGATTGCGCTGGCACTCTTCTTCTTGGTCGTAAAACCAATCATGGCGATTCGTCGCCGAAACGGACAGACAGCGACGCCGCCACCGCCTATGGCCCCTTGCCCGTCATGCCTCACCGACGTCGACCTTCGCGCCACACGATGCCCCGCGTGTACAGAAAAACTCTCTGCAGGTTGGGGCAGTTGACTACAGCTTGAGGAAGACTTCGACCCGACGGTACAGCGAGTTCGTCGCGCCCTTCACTGAACCTTCACCCGATGAACGCATCGAGACTGCTTTGACGTGAAGGCTCAGCAGTTGGGCTCGAAGATACGTCACCACGGCCAGTGCTCTTGCCGCGCTGAGAGACGTCGAACCGGTCTTTGTTTCACTCGGAAGCGAGTAACCAAACAGTGACGCTGCGGCGTAGCCCTTGAATTCCATATTGCGTGCGATGCGCTGAACTTGATTCTTCAACGTGGTTCCGAGCACAGACGAATGAGCATTAAACGGTCCAATCGCGCCCGCAAGAATCGATTGGTGGGAGGAATTCGGCGTTACCGTCCAAAGTGCGTAGAGCGTGAGGGCACCAGTGACAACGTAGGTTGCACCGCCGGCGTAAATGCTTCCTTGCGATGATGGCGAAGTGCTCCAGCCTTCAAACGTATAACCGGGATTCAGCAACGTGCCAACGGTTGGCAATGAAATTGTCGATCCGACAACGGCGCTAACCTCCGGCACACTACCGAGCCCGGCATTCGCCGAAAATGTAATCGAGACGGCGGCGTTTGCCACCCATTGCGCGTAGAGGAGCAGTGAAGTTGGAGGAATAATGGTGACGCCACTTGTTCCAACGAGAGCGCCTCCCGTCGCAGCGGTGTACCAACCGGTTTGAGTGAATCCCGGGTAGGTGAGTGCGGCCGCCACCGGAAGTTGAACCGAACCACCTGCGGTCACCGTGACTGGATTTAACACACCTGTGCCTCCGTTGTCGTTGTAAGCAACCGTGTATTCACTAGGTGAAACTGTGACCGAATTTGCGACCCACTGCGCGTAAAGAGTCATGTTGCTCGCGAACGAATATGTAGCTCCATTCGCATATGAAGCCCCGCTACCATCTGATGCCGTATTCCAATCATCGAAGGCATACCCTGGGTCGGTAAATGAGGGACTAAGTGCCGAAAAAAGTGTGAACGATGTGGGAACAGACGACGTTTGGGTTGCTATCACATTGTCGCTGGGATTGTCGTTCTCTCCGAAGGTGACAACTTGAAATGAAGTGCCGAAGGCGATGGCAGGAATGGCAAGACTAATCATGGATGAAACGAGAATGACGGAAGCAAAACGACGGAGCAAAATTTTAGGGTTGTGACGCATCAGATTCCTTTATTCGGAGGATTGTGCGTCTGGGCAAACAGCCGTACTTACGACATCTCCATTTGCCGCGATTGACATTCGTGCCACGGGCTGGAGACAATTCAACTTCGTATCGAAGCCTAGGTACAACGGTCGCTACTTCGTGCGGTCGTGGAAACCTCGTTGGCGTGCTACTTCAAACGCGGCGACCGATACAGCGACACCTGCGTTCAGCGAACTGATCTTTCCCAATTGCGGAATCGAGACCACCGCCGCGCAGCGCTTGCGGGTAAGAGATGCGAGACCTTTTTCTTCTCCGCCGACCACCAACGCAACGGGCACGGAACCCAAATCCAAGTCATACAAGGATTCCTTGGACTCGCCCGCGAGCCCCACGGTAAAGACTCCCGCTTTGTTGAGTTGGTCGATTGCCGCGGGGATGCCCCCCACGTCAGAAAATGTCAGATATTCAATGGCGCCCGCCGCGGTCTTCGTGACCGTAGGTGAGATGCGCGCCGACCGGTGACGAGGCACGACGACGCCGGTCACACCCGCGCCATCGGCGCTTCGTAACATCGCGCCGAGATTGCGCGGGTCGGTGACGCCGTCACACACCAGGAGAAAAGGGTGTTTCGCCTCCAGCACCACCTCGAGTCCCACAGTCTCGAGGCGAGCTGCGAACGCGACAACTCCTTGATGACCTTCCGTTCGCGCCTCGCGATCGAGACGAGCCATGGACACGACCTGCACTGGAATTCGTTGGCGCTGAGCCTCGCGCTCAATCGCGTCAAGGATGTCGGAAGGATCTTGCGCCTCGGCGACGAAAATTCGCTCCACGCGGCGGCGGCGAGCCTTCAAGAGTTCGAGGACCGCGTGACGTCCTTCGACTTGCTCGCCTCCAAGCCCTTCCTTTTCGCCACTCGGGGCGCGACGAGGACCTCTCACTTGCCCACCGTTCATCGGGCGTCCACCTTGGGTCAACGGGCGACCCTTTGGATTATTTCGTCGCGGCGCGGGTCGCGGACTCACGAGGTCTCCCTTAGCAAGACGACGGCACTCGCGCCAATGCCTTCTTCGCGACCAAGAGCACCAAGACCTTCAGTGGTCGTGGCCTTCACCGACACGACCGCACCCAGCACGTTCGAGAGTCGCTCGGACATCGTCGGGATGAACCACGCGAGTTTGGGTTGCTCAGCCATTATCGTCAGGTCCGCCGATTCGACCACGAATCCCGCGTGGTCGATGAGTTCGCGAGTCACTTCGAGCATGGTCGCGGACTTCGCTCCGGCGTAACGTTCGTCGGTGTCGGGAAAATGATGACCGATGTCACCTAGGTTCGCCGCTCCGAGCAATGCGTCGATGAGCGCGTGGGTGGCGACGTCGGCGTCAGAATGGCCTTCGAGACCCACCGCGTCGGGGATCAACACGAGTCCGAGCCAAAGTTCACGAGTTGGCTCGACGCTGAAGCGATGGACGTCGATGCCCTGGCCGATTCTCATCGCGAACTCTTTTCGAGCGACCTGACGACGAACTCCAGATCGCTCGGTTCGGTAATCTTCACGTTCGTCGCCTCACCATCGACAATGACCACGCGACCCTGCAGCGCCTCGACGAGTTGTGCGTCATCGGTCGAATCACTGGCGCTCGCGTGAGCGCGTTCGAGGATCTCGCGTCGAAACGCCTGGGGTGTTTGGACCGTGACCAGGTCGTCGCGAGGAATCGTCTCGCGGACTTCTGGCGGCTGCGCATCGCTCACGCGCTTGATCGTGTCGGTGATACGTAGTCCCGGAATGGCCCCGTCAGCTCCGCGCTCGATTGCGTCAACGACCGCGTGGAAGAGTTGCTCGGACGCGAGCGGACGCGCCGCGTCGTGCACCACGACGATGTCGACGTCGTGGCAATGCGCAAGACCTTCACGAACGGAGGCTGCTCGCGACGTGCCACCCGCGACGACCAGATCGGCACCTTCACCGTCTCCGTCGTAGTGTTCGGGAACGACCAGGACGACTTTGCCCGCGACGCTCCGTGCGAGTCGAACGCTGCGCGTCGCCACCGTCTCTGAGGCGAGCAGGGCGAATTGTTTGGGTCCGCCAAAGCGAACTCCCTGACCGGCGGCCACGACAATGGCGGCCACGGACATGTCTAGGGCAGAACCGAGGCGAGCTTTTCTTCAGCCGCTTCAGTGTCGACGTTCAAGGCGAAAGTCAACTCGGAGACGAGAATCTGACGAGCGCGCGTCAACATGCGCTTCTCACCGGCAGACAGGCCCTTGTCCTTGTCACGAATCGACAAGTTACGAACCACCTCGGCGACCTGATAGATGTCGCCCGAACGAAGCTTTTCGGAGTGGTTCTTGAAGCGGCGCGACCAGTTGGTCGGCATGCGGGCCTCTTTCTTGCGAAGCACGGCGAAGACTTCCTCGACCTCTTCGTCGTTAATGACGTCGCGCAGGCCCACGGATTCGGCGTTCGCGACGGGAACCATCAAGACGAGGTCGGTGTAGGCGACTTTCAACTTCAAGTAGTCCTGTTTCACGTCAAAAGCGGTCATCTTCTCAATCTTTTCCACGGTGCAGGCGCCGTGGTGCGGATAGACGAGACGGTCACCCTTTTTGTATTTGCGAGGGGTCATAAATCGGTTTCTCCTCAAGGAAAATTCCGCCCAAATGGGGCGTTAGGGGGATTAGTAATTCTACCGCACTTTGCCCAAAACGTGCCGTCAAAGGAGGGGAACGGTTCTTTACGACTGTCCAGCACGCCACCCTAGGGTGACGTGCTGCACTACTCGTTGGTGGAAAGGTCCTCGAAATCAACCGAAGGCGGCAGGCCCTCGACGCCCTCGAAGGTCAGGTACGGACCGTCGTCGCCAGTGGCGGCGTCAATCACAATCGTCTGACCGGCGTGGAAGTCCTTGAAGAGAATCTTCTCGCTCAACACGTCTTCGACGTACGTCTGGATCGCTCGACGCAACGGACGCGCGCCCAACTCGGGGTCATAGCCCTTCTCCGCGAGGAACGCTTGAGCGCCCGCCGACAACTCGAGACCAAGGCCCTGGATCGCCAGTTGATCGCGCAGTCGCGTAATGAAAAGGTCCGCGATGAGGATGACCTCTTGCTTCGTGAGTTCGTGGAACACGATGGTGTCGTCGATGCGGTTCAAGAACTCGGGGCGGAAGTGCGCCTTCAAAGCTTGGTGCACCTTTTCCTTCATGCGCTCGTGGCTCGCCAAGTCCGAGTCCTTCACGAAGCCAATCGCAGCCTTTCGAAGGTCGGCGGTGCCGAGGTTGGACGTCATGATCAAGATGGTGTTCTTGAAGTCCACGGCGCGACCCTGCGAGTCAGTCAATCGACCGTCTTCAAGGATCTGCAGCAGGGTGTTGAACACGTCGGGGTGCGCCTTTTCGACTTCGTCGAACAGCACGACCGAGAAGGGCTTGCGCCGCACGGCTTCGGTCAACTGCCCGCCCTCGTCGTAACCCACGTAGCCCGGGGGCGAACCAACCAAACGGCTCACCGAGTGCTTCTCCATGTACTCAGACATGTCCAGCTGGATGATCGCGTCCTCGTCGTCGAACAAGAATTCGGCGAGCGTCTTGGCGAGTTCCGTCTTGCCAACGCCAGTCGGGCCGAGGAAGATAAATGATCCACCAGGACGCTTGGGGTCCTTCAAACCAGCGCGGGTGCGCCGAATGGCGCGACTGATCGCGGCGATCGCCTCGTCTTGTCCGACGATTCGCTTGTGCAATTCGTCTTCCATGCGCAAGAGCTTGGAGGTCTCCTCTTCGGTGAGGCGATAGACGGGAATCCCGGTCCAGTTCGCGAGCACTTCAGCGATCGTCTCCTCGTCGACCAGGTCGAACGTCTGACCACCCGATGCCTTCACGGACGCGTCCAACTCGTCCTTCTTGGTCATGAGATCGCGCTCTTGCTCTTCGAGGGCCTTCGCCTGCTCGAGGGCACCGCTCTCCATCGCCGATTCCTTGTCGTTTCGAACTCGAAGGATGTCCTCGTCGTACTTCTTCGCCGCGGGAGGAGCGGCCATACGACGAATGCGTAGGCGTGAACCAGCCTCGTCAATGAGGTCAATCGCCTTATCGGGCAAGAAGCGATCAGCAATGTAGCGATCGGCGAGGTTCGCCGCCGCGATCAAGGCTTGGTCGGTGATGCGCACCGCGTGGAATTCTTCGTAGACCTCGCGAAGTCCCTTCAAGATCTCGATGGTCATCGCGACCGAAGGTTGCTCCACTTTCACGGGCTGGAAACGACGTTCGAGAGCGGCGTCTTTTTCAATGTGCTTGCGATACTCGTCGAGCGTCGTCGCACCAACCGTCTGGAGTTCACCGCGAGCGAGCATGGGCTTTAGGATCGACGCCGCGTCGATAGCACCTTCGGCGGCACCCGCACCCACGAGCGTGTGAATTTCGTCGATGAACAAGATGATGTCGCCACGAGTGCGAATCTCCTTCAAGACCTTCTTCAATCGCTCCTCGAAGTCACCGCGGTAGCGACTACCCGCGACCAGGGCGCCCAGGTCGAGGGTGTAGAGCTGCTTGTCCGCGAGGGTCACCGGGACCTGGTTCGCGACGATCTTCTGGGCGAGGCCTTCGACGATGGCGGTCTTGCCGACCCCGGGCTCACCAATGAGCACGGGGTTGTTCTTCGTGCGTCGCGACAACACCTGCATGACGCGCTCAACTTCCTTGTCGCGTCCGACGAGCGGGTCGAGTTTGCCTTCGCGGGCGAATTGGGTGAGATTACGGCCAAATTGGTCCAGTACCGCCGAGCCGCCCTGCTCTTCGGGGCCGCTCTTTTGGCCGCTCCCTGAGGGTACGCCGCTTTCCTTACCGGCTTGACCGGACATCATTTGGATCACTTGGGTACGAACCCGCGCCATATCGGCACCGAGGTCATTTAACACCTGCGCGGCCACGCCGTCGCCCTCGCGCACGAGGCCGAGCAGCATGTGCTCGGTGCCAATGTACGAGTGTCCCAATTGGAGGGCCTCGCGAAGTGAGAGTTCGAGGACCTTCTTCGCGCGCGGTGTGAAGGGAGGCGAGCCAGGAGACGGGTTGGTGTTGGCGCCGATCGCCTCTTCGACTTTCTCCCGGACCACGTCAAAGGTGACGCCCAGGGCGTCCAGGGCCTTCGCGGCTACTCCTTCACCCTCTCGGATAAGACCTAGCAGAATGTGCTCGGTTCCGATAAAAGCGTGATTGAGGTCACGTGCTTCTTCCTGAGCAAGTACAAGTACTCGTCGGGCACGGTCAGTAAATCGCTCGAACAATGTTCATCCCTCTCATGTCGATAAATAGAAGTGTACCGGTGCACCCGCTCGAATCATTCCAAGCCCTCGAATCAGCAAGAACGCTCGAATCGAGATAAGAATCGACTACTTGGCAACCCTCCATTCCTCGCGAGCCCTGCAAATTACGCACGACGTGCCAAAATCGCTCGCAAATTGTCACGGCGACACCACGTGAAAATTTCATGAATTTCGTCGGCGATCCCTGGCGGGCGCGTCACACCAACCCGCGCGTCGTCGATGCGTGATGCGTCGACGTCAACGAAACGCCAAGGGCGCGCCCTCTAAGGTGTTGGTGTGAACCCGCTCGAGCGACTGCAGCTGGCACCAGTGGAAGCGGACCTTCAGCGCCTCGAGTCGCTGTTAGCCGAGTCCGTGGTCATTGGTGACCCCTACCTCGACTCGGTGACGACGCACCTTATTTACGCGGGAGGCAAGCGACTACGCCCCATGCTCGCGATCGCGTCGGCGACGCTCGGCGCTCGCGAGGCGACGAAGGACGACCTGCTCGGCGGCGTCGCGCTGGAGTTGTTGCACCTCGCGTCGCTCTACCACGATGACGTCATGGACGAAGCGGAAGTGCGTCGCAACGTCGACAGCGTGAATGCCCGCTACGGGAACCTCGTCGCCATTGTGGCGGGCGACTATCTCATGGCCATTTCGGCGAGCATCGCGTCCGATCTGGGCGTGGAGATGGCGAGTCTGATCGCCCGCACCCTCGCTTGGCTCACGAGGGGCCAGATTTCTGAAGTGCGCACCGCGTTTTCGGTCGAACGGAGCGAAGCGGACTACTACGAGGCGATCGAGGGGAAAACCGCCTCGCTCATGTCCACGAGTTGTCGCGTCGGGGCGATCACCGCCAAGCACAATCCCACGGAAACCGAGGCCCTCGCTGAGTTTGGACGCTGTTTCGGGATGGTCTATCAGCTACGCGACGACGTCCTTGACGTCATTGCGACCGAAAACCAACTCGGCAAACCCGCCGGCCAAGACCTCGCCGAGGGCATCTACAACCTGCCCACGCTGTTCGCGCTTCGCGATCCTCAGATTGGTGAAGAGTTGCGAGGGATTC
>Ga0302319_10012443_pt1 | contig 16050 bp, 13 predicted proteins | sample Bog_T0_2_FD_203319 | JGI IMG/M metagenome (GOLD analysis project Ga0302319, IMG submission 203319) | Peat permafrost microbial communities from Stordalen Mire near Abisko, Sweden - Bog_T0_2 | ecosystem: Environmental > Terrestrial > Soil > Wetlands > Peat | place: Sweden: Abisko, Stordalen Mire...
CTTCGGCTGCCGCAAGAACTTTGGGGGTGTCACCTACCGTCGAGTGGGCGGCATCCCTCGACCTCATTCGATCGATTGTGCAGCGAGCGGGAAGTCGGTCCTCTCATTCATGCCACGCTGCAGGTCGGACATCGATCGATGACGCGGTTCAGACCGCCAGCGCTCCCACCACGTGGGTGATGGCACCGCACAGGACGGCGATGTCGTCGGGATCGATGCCTGGGAACATGGCGATGCGGAGCTGATTGCGACCCAGCTTCCGGTAGGGCTCGGTGTCGACGATGCCGTTGGCCCGCAGCACCTTGGCCACAGTGGTGGCGTCGACGGCGTCCACGAAGTCGATGGTGCCGATGACGTGGCTGCGGTCCGCCTCCCGGGTGACGAACGGGGTGGCGAAGTCGGACGCCTCGGCCCAGGCGTAGAGGACCTCAGCCGACCGGTCGGACCGGCCGGTGGAGAACTCGAGCCCGCCGTTGTCGTTGAACCACTGGACCTGGTTGTCGAAGAGGAAGAGGGTGGCTAGCGCCGGGGTGTTGTAGGTCTGGTCGAGCTTGGAGTTGTCCAGGGCGATGGTGAGGTCCATCGACGCCGGCACCCACCGTCCGGTGGCCTTGATGGCGGCGATCCGGTCCTGGGCGGCGGGGGAGAGGAGCGCCACCCACAGGCCACCGTCCGATCCGAAGCACTTCTGCGGAGCGAAGTAGTAGGCGTCGAAGTTGGCAGGGTCGACCCGAAGCCCACCAGCGCCGGAGGTGGCGTCCACCGCCACCAGTCCGTCAGCACCCGACGGCCGGGTGATCTCCATCATGACGCCAGTGGAGGTCTCGTTGTGGGTGAGGGCGTAGAGGTCGACGTCCTCCCGGGCCACCGCCTCGGGGTGGGTGCCCACCTCCGATTTGATGATCTCCGGCTCGCCGATGTGAGGGGCCTCGGCCGCCGCCGTGGCGAATTTGGAGGAGAATTCCCCGAAGCTCAGGTGCTGACTCTTCTTGTCGATCAGGTGGAAGGTGGCAGCGTCCCAGAAGCAGGTCGTCCCCCCGTTGCCCAACACCACCTCGTAGCCGTCCGGCAGTGAGAAAAGCTCTCGCAGACCCGACCGGAGACTGCCCACCACCGACTTGACCGTCTTCTGCCGGTGGCTGGTACCCAGGTAGTGCCCCGATGCCTTCGCCAGGGCCTCGACGGCGTCGGGTCGGACCTTGGAGGGGCCGGCCCCGAACCGCCCGTCGGAGGGCAGCAGATGGGTCGGAATGGCGATGTCGGGGGTGTCGGTCACATATGGAATCATGGCACCATGGCACCTCGAACCGGAAACCGCGTCTCGGCACGCGCGGCGGCGGTGGCACCGTCCGCCACCCTGGCGGTGGACGCCAAGGCCAAGGCGCTCCAGGCCCAGGGGGAGAACGTCATCGGCTTCGGGGCCGGGGAACCAGACTTCCCCACCCCCACCCACATCGTCGAGGCGGCGGTGGAGGCCTGTCGGGACCCCAAGACCCACAAGTACAGCCCGACCGCCGGTCTCCCCGCCCTCCGTGAAGCGCTGGTGGAGAAGACCCGTCGCGACTCAGGTCTGGCGGTCACCCCGGCCCAGGTGCTGGTGACCAACGGGGGGAAGCAGGCCATCGCCAACTCCTTCGCCGCCCTGCTCGACCCGGGCGACGAGGTGCTGGTGCTCGCCCCGTACTGGACCACCTATCCGGAGTCGATCGCCCTGGCCGGCGGTGTCCCGGTGGTGGTCTCCTCCGACGAGTCGACCGGCTTCCGGAGCCGGGTGGAGGATCTGGAGGCCGCCCGCACCGACCGCACCAAGCTGCTGCTGTTCGTCTCTCCCTCCAACCCCACCGGGGCGGTCTATCGGCGGGAGGAGATCGAGGCGATCGGCCGCTGGGCGGTGGAGCACGGCCTCTGGGTGCTCACCGACGAGATCTACGAGCACCTGGTCTACGGCGGTGCCGAGCACCACTCGATGCCGGTGGTGGTCCCCGAGCTCGCCGACACCTGCGTGGTGGTCAACGGTGTGGCCAAGACCTATGCCATGACGGGCTGGCGGGTCGGGTGGATGATCGGTCCTACCGACGTCATCACCGCCGCCACCAATATCCAGTCCCACGAGACCTCCAACGTGGCCAACGTGTCACAGCGGGCGGCCCTGGCCGCCGTCTCAGGGGACCTGGTGGCAGTGGGGGAGATGCGTACGGCCTTCGACCGCCGGCGACAGACCATCCACCGGATGCTCAATGAGATCGATGGCATCACCTGTCTCGAGCCGGAGGGTGCCTTCTACGCCTTCCCGTCGGTGACCGGCCTCTACGGCCGGGAGATCCGCGGGCGCCGGTCCGGTTCCAGCGCCGAGCTGGCCGAGCTGGCCATCGATGAGGCCAAAGTGGCGGTCGTGCCAGGGGAGGCCTTCGGTGCCCCGGGTTACTTCCGGATGTCGTATGCCCTGGGGGATGAGGACCTGGTCGAAGGCGTCAGTCGGCTGGCCAAGCTGTTCGGCGACGCCGTCTGAACTGTCGGTCGAACCCGATCATCATCGTTTTCACCGTCTCCGAGAGGAAGGAACACCATGGGTAGGGTGCTCGTCACCGAAAAGTTGGCCCAGACCGGTCTGGACCTGATGGCCAGTGCCGGACACGAGGTCGATGTCCAGCTCGATCTCTCCCCCGAGCAGCTGGTGTCTGCCATCGCGGGAGCCCAGGCACTGGTCATCCGCTCGGCCACCACCGTTACCGCCGAGGTCCTGGCCGCCGGTACCGACCTGGTGGTGGTGGGACGAGCCGGCATCGGCCTGGACAACGTGGACGTCCCCGCCGCCACCGAGCGCGGGGTGATGGTGGTCAACGCTCCGCAGTCCAACATCCTTTCGGCTGCCGAGCAGGCCATGGCCCTGCTGTTGGCCCAGGCCCGCAACATTCCACAGGCCCACGCCGCCCTGGTGGCCGGCAAGTGGGAGCGCTCCAAGTGGGAAGGGGTCGAGCTGTACGGGAAGACCCTGGGGGTGATCGGTCTCGGCCGGGTCGGTGCACTGGTGGCGCAACGGGCGTTGGCGTTCGGCATGCACCTGGTGGCCTACGACCCTTTCGTCTCTGCCGACCGGGCCAAGCACATGGGTGTTGAGTTGATGGGTCTCGAGGAGCTGATGGCGGAGTCCGACTTCGTCACCGTGCACCTCCCGAAGAACGCCGAGACCCTCGGTCTGATCGGCAAGGACCTGTTGGCCAAGTCCAAGCCCGGTATTCGGATCATCAACACCGCCCGCGGTGGCATCGTGGACGAGGAAGCGCTGGCGGAGGCGGTTCGCTCCGGGGTCGTCCAGGGGGCCGGCCTCGACGTGTTCGCCAAAGAGCCCACCACGGAGTCGCCCCTGTTCGAGCTCCCGTCGGTGATCGTCGCTCCTCATCTGGGCGCCTCGACCGCTGAGGCCCAGGACAAGGCCGGCGTCACCATCGCCGAACAGGTCAACCTGGCATTGGCTGGAGACTTCGTGCCCTTTGCTGTCAACATCTCCGCCGGCGATGTCTCCGAGACCGTGCGACCCTTCATGGGCGTCGCCGAACAGCTCGGGCGCATCTTCTCGGGTCTCCACGATGGTCTGCCGGCCGCACTGGAGATCGAGTACCAGGGGGCACTGGCCGGGGCTGGCACCGGCATCCTCACCCTCTCCGTCCTGAAGGGGGTGTTCGCCGCCGGTACCGCCGAGCCGGTCTCCTACGTCAACGCCCCGCAGCTGGCCGCCGAGCGGGGGCTCGAGGTCCGGGAGACCTCCACCGCCACCGCCCACGACTACGTCAACCTGATCACCCTCCGCAGCGGGGACCACTCGGTGGCCGGCACCCTCACGGGACCGCGCACGGAGCCGCGGGTGGTGATGGTCGATGACCACACCGTGGAAGTGCCTCCGGCACCCTTCATGGTGGTGGTGCGCAACGATGACCGGCCGGGCGTGATCGGCACCATCGGTACCATCATCGGGAATGCCGGCGTCTCCATCTCGTCGATGGCGGTTGGCCCGTCGGCCACCGGTCACACCGCCCTGATGGTGCTCACCACCGATCAGCTGGTGGACGAAGAAATCCTCCAGCAGCTGCGGGCGTCGGCCGGCATCAGCGACGTGCACACCGTCCAGTCGTAGGCCGCGTTCCGTTGGCCGACGACCCGGGCGGGCGGCAACCCGAGGGTGGCGCGGTGGTCACCGTGTTCCGGTCTCGGCTGCGCTCTGACGCCCAGCCCTCCTACGGGGCGGTGGCCGACGAGATGGAGTCGGCCGCCCGGGCCATGCCCGGGTTCATCGACTTCACCCGGAGCACCACCGACGATGGCGAGCGGGTGTCGATCGTCACCTTCGACTCGTGGGCGTCGCACCGGGCCTGGCGGGACGATCCCCGTCACCGGGTGGCCCAGCAGCGAGGTCGGGACGAGTTCTACACCGAGTACTCCATCCAAGTCGGCGAGGTGTCCCACCGACGTCGCTGGGCGGCGAGCTGAGTCGGCACCCTTCCGGTCCATCGACCCCGGCCCGCCGGTCGACGGGTACTGTCGGCGGGCGATGAGCCGCGGGCGCGGGCGGGGGCGGGGACGATGCGGTGGGGCCGGGCCTGAACGTGACCAGCGGATCCGGGTCGTCGCCGCCAATGACGGGTGGTCCGGTGTTGTTCCGGGATGGGCAGGTCGTCACCGTCTCCCGGTCCCGGCTCCGCCCAGATTCCGAACCGGCGTATGCAGTGGTGGCCGAGGAGCTGTTGGCCGCCACCCGGGGGCTTTCTGGTGAACGATCAGGGCTCGTAGGAGCAGTCACAGGTGGAGCGGTGCCCCCGAGCCCGATCGGGCGCGGTGATCAGGGGATGTCGGGCCACTGGCTGACGTCGGGTCTCCGACCCGAGCGACGCTCACGGGCGCTGCGCCAACGGGCTGACGTCGTCGGACTCGAACGGGTGTCGCCATGCGATACTCGGCCGATGCGGGTGGGACGTCGTGGAGGCGCAGTGCTGGTGGTGGTCGTCGTGGCCATGTCGGTGTTGGCGCCGCTGACGGACGGCGGCGTGGCCGGAGCCACCACCGGCGGCCCCGGGCCTCCACTGGCCTTGACCGTGGACGACCTGGTGGCGCCGATCGGCCTCGGGCTGACCGACGTGTACTTCGGATGGCACGTCAACGACCGCCGGCGTGATGCCGTCCAGAGCGCCTACCGCATCGTGGTCACCCGTCCCACCCTCGTCGCCACGGGACGCCGTGCGGCACCGGTGGTCTGGGACAGCGGCAAGGTCGTATCGGCGGCGCAGGCGTTCGTACCGTATGGGGGACCAGCGCTGGCGCCCGATACCACCTACCGGTGGACCGTGCAGACCTGGGACGGCTCGGGGGTCAGTGGTCCGTTGGCGCGTGGCGGGACGTTCGATACCGGCTTGGACGACGGCGACTGGCAGGCGGACTGGATCAAACGACCCACCGTCGAAACGCTGGACACCCCACAAACGTTCGATGTCCAGAACGCCACCGGCATCTGGGCCGACAAGGACGAGTACAGCTACGTCCGCAAGGAAGCGAAGCTCGGCAGCTCTCCGATCGTCCGGGCCCGGGCGTACGTGTCGGCCGACCAGGAGTACGAGCTCTACGTGAACGGGACGATGGCGGCCAAGGGTGAGGCGTACTCGTACCCGGACTCGCAGTACTACGAGACCACCGACATCACCCGCCTCCTCAAGGCCGGTCGGGCCAATGCCTTCGGGATCATCTACAACTGGCAAGGACCCGCCAAGGGCCGGCCGGAGGGGACGCCGGGCGTCATCGCCCGCATCACGGTGCTGCATGCTGATGGCACCGTCGACGTGATCACCACCGACGGCACCTGGAAGGTGCTGCCCGGTGCGTGGCTGCCGGGCGTCCAGCGCAACGAGGAGGGCGACCCGGTCGACTACACCGAGAACATCGATGGCCCGGCCGAGCCGATCGGCTGGGACGAGCCCGGTTACCGTGGCTCGGGGTGGAAACCGGCCGAGGTCATCGGCCCGGCTCCGACCGCACCCTGGACGCATCTGGTGTCCGTGCGAACCCGCATCGTCTACCAGCCGATCCACGCCGTCTCGGTGACCCGCCTCGCCTCGGGCGCCGTGGTGGCCGATTTCGGGAAGGTGTACGCGGCGATCCCACAGGTCACCTTCAGCCACGGGGTGCACGGCCGGCTGGTGACCATGCACGCCGGGTATCTCCTCGACAGGTCAGGTGCGGTCTCGACCACCATGGGGACCCAGCACACCAATATGAGCTACTCCTACATCGAGCGGGGAGGCGGTGGCGAGACCTTCCGACCCTTCGACTACCTCGGTTTCCAGTACCTCCAGATCGACGACCCCGGTGAGACGCTCACCACCAAGGACATCGTCATCCTCGCCCGGCACGATGCCGTCCCCGACCAGTACGCCGGAACCTTCACCTCGTCGGACAAGACGGTGGACGCCGTGTTCGAGCTCGGTCGGCGATCGGCGTTGTACACCATGCAGGAGCAGTTCGTCGACACCCCCACGCGGGAGAAGGGCCCATGGCTGGCTGACGGGATGAACGAGTCGGAGACCGCCATGGACGCCTTCGGCGACACCAATCTGACGAGGAAGGACCTGCTCGAATTCGCCCAGTCCCAGGCCCGCTACTGGCCGAACGGTGCCATCAACAAGATCTATCCGACCGCCCTCGGAGCCCAGGAGATCCCCCAGAGCACGGCGGACTACCCCGAATGGGTCTGGCAGTACTGGATCCACACTGGCGACCGGGCATTGCTGACCACCCTCTATCCCGTCGTGGTCAAGGTGTCGGACTTCTTCTGGGGCTCCATCGGCCCCAACGGCCTGGTCGGGGGGATTCCCGGCCCCGCCGACGTCCCGCAGTTCCCGACCGACACGCAGCTCAACCTGCTGGTGGACAACGTCTTCACCCGCGTCGCCGACATGGGGGTCGCCCTGGGGCGTCCGGCGGCCGAGGTGACCCTGCAACGCCAGCGGGCCGCCGAGCTGGCCACCGCCATCAATGCCCACCTGCTGCTGCCGGCGGGGTACTACACCGATGGGCTGGACGCCACGGGCCGACCGGTGTCGCCGACCGACGACCTGTGCACCTGCTCCGGAGCCGAATCGCCACAGGTCGACAACGCCCTGGCCGTGCAGTTCGGCGTCGTCCCACCGTCCGACGTCACGTCGGTGACCGACTACATCCTCAGCATGCCCTTCGACCCGCCGGTCATGAGTGCCGCCGTCGTCCTCAACGCGCTGCGGATCGCCGGCCGGGACGGTGACCTCCTCCATATCCTGACGGACGCCTCGGAGCCCGGCTGGGCCAACATCCTGGCCCGGGGCGGAACCTTCACCTGGGAGATGTGGGACCCCCAGGACCAGGACGTCCTCACCCCACCCCTGGCCTCGCTCCTCGGCAACGGCGACAGCCGCTCACACGGCTTCGGCTCCAACGTGCTGGTGGCGATCCAGCAGGCCATGCTCGGCGTCATCCCCACGGCACCGGGCTATGCGTCGTTCGACGTGACCCCGCCACTGCACGCACTCCACTTCGCAGCGGGTCAGGTGCCGACGCCGGCGGGGTCCATCGTGGTGAGGTGGAGCCGACCGGAGGTCGCATCCCAGCCCTTCATGGTCGACGTCACGGTGCCGGCCAACACGATGGCGAGGGTCAGCATCCCGGCCACCGGCCTCAACGGTGTACGAGAGTCGGGCAAGGCGCTCGGTGGGCGGGAAGGGATCGCATCGGCGTCCATCGACGGCGACTACGCCGTCATCGATGTCGGCGCCGGGTCCTATCACTTCACGAGCAACGACGTGCTGGCAGCGGCGATCGGCGCCGGTGGCGGCTTTTCGAATCGAAGCCACGGGAGGGATGTCAGGTGATCCGGTCCTGAATCGACAGGACTCGACAGTGTTCCGGATCTTCCACCAGCTCGAACCGACAACCTGGACGTCGATCGCCCAGCCGCCTCCAGCGATCGCATCGGGCCACCGGTGCGGTGACGACTTCGGTTCGGCTGAAAGAGCCGTCGTGGTCCGGGCCGACTCGGACGGCGCCACGACCGGGTACCTGGCCAGAAGCCGTGAGCGCAACGTCCATCTCTCCGGCACCGCGGGGTCGAATCCCCAGGTGACAGCCGCTGTCTTCGATTCGATCGAACGAGACGTCGAACGGCCGTTGTTCGGCGCCGGATGATGGCGACGAAGGCCGACAGGATTTCATCCTGGGAGGTGGCATTCCCCACCGGTAGCACCGGTAATCGGCCTACGATCGAACGATGCAACGAATCCGTCGGGGGAAGTCGGAACCAAAAACGATCAACAGCACCGGCATCCGGAATGGAATGACCTTCTGGCCGGGGCATGACGTCGAGCCCGCCACTCACTGAGGAGCCACTGTGTCACACGTTCGCGTTCACAATCTTTCCATCTCGCTGGATGGATACGGCACCGGCGATGGCCAGTGCCTCGAAGCGCCGTTCGGACATGCCGGAACGCGGCTTCACCAGTGGTTCTTCGCGACAAGGACCTTTCGCCAGATGCAAGGTGAATCGGGTGGAAGTACCGGAGTCGATGAGGCCTTCGCCAGCCAGTGGGCACCCGGCATCGGGAGCGAGATCATGGGACGGAACAAGTTCGGTCCCCAGCGCGGTGCCTGGGTCGACGAGGAATGGCAGGGCTGGTGGGGTGACGACCCACCGTTCCACACCCCGGTGATGGTGCTGACCCATCACCCCCGCCCACCGATTGAAATGGCCGGAGGCACCACGTTCCACTTCATCGACGCCACCCCCGTTGAAGCGCTGCAGGTGGCTCGAGAGGCAGCCGATGGACTCGACGTCCGCATTGGCGGAGGCCCTTCGACCGTCCGACAGTTCCTCGCTGCGGATCTGGTTGATCACCTGCACGTCGTGGTGGTACCGGTGCTCCTCGGACGCGGGGAACGTCTCTGGGACGGGTTGGAAGAGCTCGAAGCGCGGTTCGACGTGGAATCGATCAGCTCCCCCAGTGGTGTCACCCATCTGACGTTCAGTCGCCGAGCAAGGCCGTTGCAGCTTCACCCCAGCGCGCCAGATTGAGGTAGGTATCAACCAACCGCACATCGACGGGTGATTAGAAGGGGGGAATGGGCCACTGATGCCGTCGGCAGCACCAGCCGCCGCTCGACGCGTTGGTCAGGACGGGTGATAGTGGTTGGTCCAGGCGTCGCCGTCCCAGTATCGCTGACGGCCCGGTCGCGAGGGGTCGGGCATCGGATCTGGAAACCATCCGGCCGGAACAGTGGCCGGAGCGGTGGGCTCCAACAATGGCGAGGGATCCACGTATCCGCCCGGCGAAACCGGGTCGTCGCCGAACAGTGAGGCTGGCGCCAGCGTGGGTGTCGGGGACGGTGCCGGCGTCAAGAACGCCCCGAACGAAGGCAGCACCGACTCAGACGACGTCGAGGTCGGTGCGGGCCCGCCGACAAGGGGTGCGTGTTGCTGAGTGGGTGGTGGACCGTATGTCCCGGGTGGTGGACCGTAGGGATTCGGCGCGCCATGGCCGTACGGTGCAGACCCCTGCGGACCCGACTGTACGCCGTATCCGAACCCGATCATGGTTCCGTATCCCGCCACGGACACCTGGTGGCCGTCCTTCCGGCGCGATCGGAGCATCGCAATGACCACCCCGGCAACCACCAGGGCCAGCACGATCCACACCACCGGAGATATTGAAGCGATCCCCCCATCGGCCGAGTGGTTGTACTGGGCGAGGGCGAAGGCGTCGAGCACTGACGCCGATGTCGGCCCACTGAACGTGGTGACTGAGACCAGCTCCACCAGGTTGTCGCGTGCGAAGACCACGAACCGTAATTCTTCATTGGCATTGTCGACGGTCGTGTTCCAGACCAGACCGGCCGCTCCGGGAATCGAAGGGACAGAAAAGGTGGAGACATAGGACCACGTCTGCGGGCCCGTGACGGAGCTCGGGGTCTGATTGGACGCATCGATTCGCTGGGCTTCAGCCTGGGCATCGGCGGCGTTGACGTGCTGTTGGAGCGCCACGACATACTTGGTCTGAGTGGAGCCGTTCCACCAGACCCTCCAATAGGCCGGCTGGGTTCCTCCAGAAGTGAGCTGCACGGGCTTGAGGTACAGCGACGGATGCGTCGGTTCGCTTGAGGGGTCGACGCCGGGCTCGACGGTGGTCGACGCCGAACCTCCTGCCCCTTCAGCGGTGAAGACGGCTCCATCCCCCGGCGAGCCCACCACCAGTCCCGACAAGGGAAGTGACGCGCCGGCAACTCCGGCGGTCAGTAGCACGCTGACGACGGCGCCCATTGCGAGCTGTGCCGTCCACCTCAGCCAGTGTCTGCCCCACACCAGGAACACACTATCCAGGGGCCGCTCTGGTGGCCGGTTCCATCTCAGGTGCATCGAAGGCCGGTCCATCAACACCGGCCGGTCGGCCGACGGGTACTGTCGGCGGGCGATGGGACGACGGCAGGGAATTCGACGGTTGTCGGTGTCGGTTGCGACCTTGGTGCTGGCTGGCACCGCGGCCGCCTGTAGCTCGCCCCCGACCGCCGCGCCCACTCCCCGCCTGGCTCCGCCGGAGGTGGCATCTGCCGCTCCTACCGACTGGCCGCTGCCAGGTCATGACTACACCAATACCCGTCAGGCGGGGCCGACCCCCATCCGCGCCGCCACGGTAGCCAAGCTCGCCCCGGCGTGGCAGGTGGATACCAGCGGCGCCCTGACCACCGCCGCCATCGTGGTCCACGGGGTCGCCTACGTCGAGGACGACATGGGCGTGGTGCTGGCAGTCGACGTCGCCACCGGGTCGGTGAAGTGGAAGAGCGCCGCCACCGGGTTCACCGTGGGTCCCGAAGGGGCGGTGGTCGGGTACGGCAAGGTGTTCGCCGCCACCAAGGACGGGGCGGTGGCTCTGAATCTGTCGACCGGGGCGGTGGTCTGGCAACGGACGTTGACCAACAGCCCCACTGACGGGGTCGATATCCAGCCCACGGTGGCTGGGGGGAAGGTACTGGTCTCCACCGTCCCGGTGTCGGGGAAGAACCAGTTCCACGGCGGCGACAACGGGATCATCTATGCCCTCAACGCCTCGTCCGGAGCCACTGATTGGTCCTTCAATACCGTGACCTCCAACTACTGGGGGAATCCGGCGGTCAACTCGGGCGGTGGCTCGTGGTATCCGCCTTCGGTCGACGCCGCCACCGGCACCGTCTACTGGGGCACCGGCAACCCCAGCCCCTACCCCGGCACTGCCCAGTACCCCAACGGATCAAGCCGCCCCGGGGCCAACCTCTACTCGGATTCGACCTTGGCTCTCAGCCTGGCCACCGGCAAGCTGCTCTGGTATCACCAGGAGACCGCCCACGACCTGTTCGATCACGACTTCATGCTCACCATGCTGGTCCAGGTGGGGAGTGGATCGGGAGCTCACCAACTGGTGGTGGGGACCGGCAAGGCCGGAGTGGTGGTCGGCATGAACCCGACGACCGGCAAGGTGGTCTGGTCGACGCCGGTGGGCATCCACTCCAACGACACGTTGACTGCCCTGCCGCCCGGCGTCACCCAGGTGCTGCCCGGGACCTACGGAGGGGTGCTGACGCCCCCGGCCGCCGCCGACAGCACCGTCTACGTGGCCACCCTCAACGCCCCATCGTCGCTCCAGCCCGATGCCACCGCCTATACCGGTGGAAAGACCGGTCTGCACCCCGGTGAAGTGGTGGCCATCAATGCCGCCAACGGCCAGGTGCGGTGGGACACCCACGTGGCCGGCGACCCGATCGGCGGCGTCACCGTCGCCAACAATCTGGTCTTCACCGGCACCCTGCAGGGCACCCTCTACGCCCTCAATCGCGCCAACGGGGCGATCGTGTGGCAGTACCGGGCTCCGGCCGGCATCAGCGGGTGGATGGCCATCACTGGCCCCGACCTGATCCTCCCCACCGGGTCAATCGGGACGGCCGGCCATCTGGTGTCGCTGCGTCTTCCGGCTTCCGCCGGCTGACCGGCTGTCGCTTCCTGGCGCGTCGGCCACCAGCAGGCGGAAGCCGGCGTCGTAGGTGTCCAGGTCGTCGAGGTGACCGTGGCGATCGGCCCAGGCCCCCGACGCCAGGTCCGAACGCAACCGGTCCATCGCCCGGTCGACCACCCCGGGGTCCACCTGCACGAATCCCGACATATGGCTGCGGACCTCCGGGTCGAGGTAGGCCTCCGGCCGGCACCAGTACGCCCCCAGCAGACCGTCGGTGAAGTCCCTGGTGAGCGGTAGCACGGTGACCTCGGCGCCGAGTGCCTCGACGATGGCGGCATGGGGGATGCGGCCGGCATCCAGCTCCCCGATCTCCGGCACGTACTCCCGAATCACCCAGGTGTCGGCGTGCACCGCCGGGTCGATGGTGACCACCACCAGGCGTCCGGCCACCCGCTGCAGCTCTCGGAGTCCAGCGCGCCAGTCATCCCAGTGGTGCATGGTGAGAACGGCCAGGGCGGCATCGGCCATCCCGTCGGACAGCGGCAGGTGCTCAGCTACGGCCTGGACGGATGGCGCCGCACCCTCCGGACGTTGGCCGAGCATCACCGACGAAGGTTCGATCGCCACCACCTGCCGGTCGACCGGCTCGTAGGAGCCGGTGCCCGCACCGACGTTGACCACCGTTCTGGCGTCACCCAGGGCTTCGGCGATGGCCGCCGCCCACGAGGGATCGGTACATCGCCCCGTCGCATACCCCAGACCGATCCGGTCGTAGGCGGCCTGGCGGGGCGTGGTCTAGTCCCCCGGATCCGGATTCAACGGCACCGGTGGCCAGGTGTCGCCGGTGATCGGCGGGACGATTCCCCCACCGCCTGCATCGTCGGATCGGTTGGCCAGCAGGCGGCTCACCGCCACTGCCACCACCGCCAGGATGCCGATCCGAATCGACCACCGCAGCAGGGCTCTGACCATCTCCTCACTGTAGAGCGATCACCGCCGGAGTTCGATCCCGCTGGCCTCGCCGGGTGGCAACCCAGCGTCGGGGCGTGTGCATTTCCCCCGGATCCCGGCCGGAGGTTTGCATTCGGGCTGGGGGGGAACAAACTAGAAGTGTCGGGGGGAGAAGCGCCCACCGGCCGGTATCCCAGGGTCCACCCAGCGCTCGTCCATCTCCCCTGCCCCTCGCGATGGTCGACGCTGGTGGCCCCTCGGGACAGCACCTTCGGTCGGGCAGGCTCAGGAGGTGGTGGGCAGCCAACTCGGCCGGTCGGCCTCGTAGGTGGTGATCTCGTCCACGTACCGGAGGGTCAGGCCGATGTCGTCCCATCCGTTGAGCAGTCGCTGGCGGGTGAAGTCGTCGAGCGGAAACTCGGTGTCGATTCCTGCCGACAGCGCCTCCAGGCGTCCGGTGGCGATGTCGATGGTGATGAGCATGGCCGGCTCGGCCAGCACGGCGTCGAGCAGCAGTCGCCCGGTCAGCTCGTCGACCTGCACCGGTACCACCCCCGCCTTGGTGCAGTTGTTGCGGAAGATGTCACCGAACTTCGAGGAGATGACGGCGTCGAAGCCATAGTCCTGCAGGGCCCACACCGCGTGCTCACGTGACGATCCGGTGCCGAAGTTCGGGCCGGCGACCAGAATGGTGGCTCCGGCGAACTCTTCGCGATTGAGGACGAAGTCGCGGTCGTCCCGCCACTCGGCGAACAGCCCGGCTCCGAAGCCAGTCCGTTCCACCCGCTTGAGCCAGTCGGACGGAATGATCTGGTCGGTGTCGACGTCTGAACGGTCGAGGGGAACGGCCCGCCCGCTGACCAGCTGCATGGCCTTCATGAGTCGAGATCCTGGGGAGCCGCGAACCGTCCGGCCACCGCGGTGGCGGCGGCCACCGCCGGCGACACCAGGTGGGTCCGACCCCCCCGCCCCTGGCGACCCTCGAAGTTGCGGTTGGAGGTGGAGGCCGCCCGCTCACCGGGAGCCAGCTTGTCGGGGTTCATGGCCAGGCACATCGAACAACCCGGCTGGCGCCAGTCGAAGCCGGCGCTGGTGAACACCGCATCCAGGCCCTCGGACTCGGCCTGGGCCTTCACCCGATGGGAGCCGGGGACCACCATGGCACGGAGTCCCGACTTCACGTGGCGTCCGCGCAGCACATCGGCGGCCGCCCGGAGGTCCTCGATGCGGCCGTTGGTGCACGATCCGATGAACACGGTGTCGACGGGGATGTCCCGGATGGGGGTGCCGGCCACCAGCCCCATGTACTCGAGGGCCCGGTCGCCGGCTTCGACGTCGTGGTCCTCTTCAAATGTGGTCGGGTCGGGGACGAATCCGTCGATTCGGGTCACCTGGGCCGGATTGGTGCCCCACGACACGTAGGGGACCAACGAGGTGGCGTCCAGGTGGACCTGACGGTCGAAGGTGGCACCGGCGTCGGTGGGGAGCGAGCGCCAGACCTCCAGTGCCTCCTCCCAGGCGGCTCCCTTGGGAGCGTGGTCGCGCCCTTCGAGGTAGGCGAAGGTGGTCTCGTCCGGGGCGATCATGCCGGCTCGCGCCCCGGCCTCGATCGACATGTTGCAGACCGTCATCCGGCCCTCCATCGACAGCCCGGCGATGGCCGGGCCCCGGTACTCGATGATGTGGCCGGCCCCCCCGCCGGTGCCGATCTGGCCGATGACCGCCAGCACCAGGTCCTTGGCGGTGACCCCGGCGGGCAGGGCGCCATCGACGGTCACCGCCATGGTGGCCGGCCGCCGCTGCGGGAGCGTCTGGGTGGCCAGGACGTGCTCTACCTCGCTGGTGCCGATGCCGAAGGCCAGGGAGCCGAAGGCGCCGTGGGTGGAGGTGTGACTGTCGCCGCACACGATGGTCATCCCCGGCTGGGTCAGGCCCTGCTCGGGGCCGATGATGTGCACGATGCCCTGGTTGGCATCGCCCATCGGGTAGCAGGTGATCCCGAACTCTGCGCAGTTGGCACCCAGGACCGCCAGCTGCTTGGCCGAGATGGGATCAGACACTGGCTTGTCGATGTCGGCGGTGGGGACGTTGTGGTCGGCGGTGGCGATGGTGAGGTCGGGACGGTGGACGGGACGCCCGGCCAGCCGGAGGCCGTCGAAGGCCTGTGGCGAGGTGACCTCGTGGATGAGGTGGAGGTCGATGAAGAGGATGTCCGGTTCGTGGCCGGTACCGGCATGGACGACGTGACGATCCCAGACCTTCTCCGACAGGGTGCGCGGTGCGGTGGCCATCGGGTTCAGCTCCCTACGTCGACGATCTCGACCCGCAGGGTACCGCCCGGAGCGTCGTAGGCCACCGTGTCGCCGCTGGAGTGGCCGAGCAGGGCGGTGCCCATCGGGGAGCCGGGGGAGACCACCACCAGGTCGCCCTGCCGCTCCTCGATGGAGCCCACGAAGAACTGCTGGGTGTCGTCCTCGTCGTCGCCCTCATAGCGCAGGGTGACCACCGAGCCTTGGGCCACGGTGCCGTCCGAAGATCCACCCCCCTCGACGATCTCGACGACCTTCAACATGGCCTGCAGCTGCCGGATCCGCGATTCCATCTTGCCCTGGGCATCCTTGGCGGCGTGATAGTCGCCGTTCTCCTTCAGGTCGCCGAGGGCTCGGGCCGCCTCGATGGCGTTGGCGATCTCCACCCGTCCACGGGTGGTCAGATCTTCCAGCTCCGCCTCCAGCCGGTCGTAGGTGTCACGGGTGAGCTGGGTGGCCGCGGTGTCGCTCATGGCGTACCAGGCTAATGGTTGGGGAGACAGGGGCTGCCAGGTGGTCTGCGGTCGACACTCGGGTGCCGGTCGTGCAGTCGGCGATGCCCGATGTCAGGATCTGCCAACGGTGCAGATGAAGGCGAATCGGGCGATCGCTGCTGCTGAGACGGCCGTGTTACCGTTCGCCCACGCACATGCTTCCGCCGGAGTGGCCGTTCGGGCGCCACTCTCGGGCGGGGCCTTCGGGGGTTGTTGATGTTTCGCAAGACGCTGTTCTCCGTGCTTTCCCTCACACTGCTCGCCGGTGCCGCTCTGGTGGCGTTGCCCCAGTTGGCCGGGACGGCATCG
>Ga0302319_10012444_pt1 | contig 16048 bp, 17 predicted proteins | sample Bog_T0_2_FD_203319 | JGI IMG/M metagenome (GOLD analysis project Ga0302319, IMG submission 203319) | Peat permafrost microbial communities from Stordalen Mire near Abisko, Sweden - Bog_T0_2 | ecosystem: Environmental > Terrestrial > Soil > Wetlands > Peat | place: Sweden: Abisko, Stordalen Mire...
TCCTGGGACATGCCGCCATAAAACGGAAGGTGCCGGGGAAGGGCAAGCGCCAACGAATCGACCTATGCGTCGAGATACTTGCGGAGATTCTCGCGCAACTCGGCCCGGGCGCGGAAGAGGACGCTCTTGACGGCCGGGACGGAAAGCCCCAGCACCTCGCCGATCTCGTCATAGGGCATCTCCTCGTACCGGCGAAGGATGATCGCCATCCGCTGCGTCTCTGGCAGCGCGTCGATGGCCAACTGGATCGCGTCGTTCAGTTCGGAATCCAGCAGAGAGGCATCGGGGGCCATGCCCCCGCAATCCGCGGGCTGGAAGAAATGTTCCTCCTCCTCGAGTTGCAAGGGGGTCACCGGATGGCGCTTGCGGCGGCGCAGCTCGTTGAAAACGAGGTTGCGGGTAATCTTGAAGAGCCAGGTAGTGAACTTGGCCGTCGGCTGGTAACGCCCCGCGGATCGCCAGACGCGGATGAAAACCTGTTGCGCGATGTCCTCGGAGTCGACGTCATCCCCCAGCATCTTCGCGACGGTCCCGACTACACGGGACTGATGCATCTCGATGAGCGCCTGAAAGGCTTCCATGTCTCCCTTCGCGACCCGTTGCATCCGTAGGATGTCCTGCTCGGCGGAACTCAAGGCGACGCCATCGGGGTGGGTGGGAAGCCCGGTGACGGGCGAGAGGGCATTTACATCAGCGGTCATCGCATTGGGAGTGTTTGCGCAGAGAAACCCAAAATTGACTTCGTCGAAGCCACTTTAAGGTCGTCCGTTGGGCAGGAGGATAGCCTATGCCCGCCCTCCGCTCAAGTGTTTGTCTTGGGCGTGTCCCGGATGAACATCAGAGTCGATACAGGCTATCACCGTTCCCATTCCTCCCGCAAACCGCGTGCAAGATCGACGGAATCCTTGTTCCGAAATCCTTTGGTGCTGCCAAACGCGGGATGCTTTCAAAAAGCGAAAGGTTTTCCGCGATCTGAAGGAAGAAAGGATGCAACTGCCCGGCGAACGGCGTCAGCGCGCGAAATGCCTTCCTTCTTGCTGTAACCATCCAGTGCCTTGATCTGTTCCGGTGGTAGATCAACAATTGTTCGCATGGGCGTTATCATTCCGTGATATCGCCCGGCCATCAACTGCATCCGGTCTGAAGAAGCCGGAAGGAAAACCTACAGCTTCGCCTTCAGCTCTTTGCCGACGGCGAACTTCACGGTCTTCGACTTCTTGATCTTGATCTTCTGCCCAGTCTTGGGATTGACGCCCATCCGCGCAGCACGCTCGGTCACGCGAAAGGTTCCAAACCCGACGAGCTGAACGCTCTTGTCCTTCCGGATGCCGGTCTTGATGCAGTCCACTACCGCCGTTACGACACGCTCCGCCTCGGCGCGACTGGACGTACCGAGGGATTTGACTACCGCTTCCACTAGTTCTGCTTTGTTCATGGGTGGGAGATGACTACTGGGGTTTCTGGTTGGGTTGAGGAGAAGCCGGGGGGGAACCACTCCGTGGGAGTGTTCCTCTTGTGTCAGGCGATTCTGGGAAAGTCAATAAACTTATTCTCAACCTAGGCTTCCGGGTTGCAATCGGCGCATGCTCCCACGATTTTCGACGCATGACTTTTGACGAGCGAATGGCGCGCTACCTCGATACCAAGCCGAATATTCACCCGACGGCTTTCATCGCGCCGGGCGCGGTCATTGTCGGCGATGTCGCGATAGGAGAAGAAGCCAGTGTGTGGTATGGCGCGATTCTCCGCGCGGATATCAACCAGATCCGGATCGGTCCGCGGTCGAACATCCAGGACGGGACCGTGGTACACCTTGCCGATAACTTCGGCGTGTACGTGGGCCAATATGTCACGTGCGGCCACGCCGCAATCCTGCATGCCTGCACGATTGACGATGAAGTGCTGATCGGGATGGGGGCGACGGTACTGGACGGAGCGGAGATCGGGGCCCGGTCGATCATCGGCGCCAATTCCCTCCTTACGCAGGGGATGAAGATTCCGCCCGGGTCGCTGGTATTTGGCTCGCCGGCGAAGGTGCGGCGGACGATGGACCTGGAGGAGCAGGCAGCGGTCCGCCATTGGGCGGAAAAATACGTGCTGGTGTCGCGGGCGTTCCTCGCGCGCGGTCTTGGCTAACGGGTTGCGCCGTTGAGGTGGAGATACGTGTACGTCTTCAGGACGCGCTCGTAATTGGTCAGCAAGCGCATCGCCTCGTTGGGTTTGAGGCGGTCGCTCTTGATGGCGGCGTCCACCTGGGCCTTGATAAGGCGGATCAGTTCAGTCTGGTTCCATTGGGTCAGCGTCAGGACGTCGCCGATGGTGCTGCCCTCGATGATCTCTTCGATGTAGAAGCCGCCCTCCTCGTCCTCGTCCAGGAAGACGTGTGCTTCATTCACCCGGCCAAAGAGGTTGTGGAAATCCCCCATAATGTCCTGGTAGGCGCCCATCAGGAAGAAGCCGATGTAATAGGGCTCGCCCGCCCGGAGCGTATGCAATGAAAGCGTCTCCTTTACGTCCTGCAGGTCGATGAATTTGCTGACTTTGCCGTCCGAGTCGCAAGTAATATCCACCAGTGTGCCGTCCCGGGAGGGCAGTTCATCCAGGCGGTGGATGGGCATGACGGGGAAGAGCTGGCCCAGCGCCCAATGATCCATCAACGACTGGAAGACCGAGAAATTGCAGACATACTGATCGCTCAGCGTCACCACGAGGTCCTTGATTTCGTCCGGCACATACTTGGCACCGCGCGTGTAATCGACAATGGCCTGGGCAATGCGCCAGTAGAGGGTCTCGATGCGGGCCTTGCTCTCGAGGTCCAGCAGCCCGAGATCGAACATGGATTGCGCCTGTTCCTTGGCCTGCTGCGCATCGTGGAGGGTCTCCATCCGGTTCTGGACGGTAAGCGCCTTCTGCAGGTCCCTCATATCCCGAACCAGCTTGATTTCGTTGGGTTGCTCATCCATCGCGATGGGCGCCGAGTTTTTCTCGATGGAGCCGAATGCCTCGACGATGAGCACGGAGTGATGCGCCACCAGCGCCCGCCCGCTCTCGCTGATGAGGATCGGATGAGCGACCTTTTCGGAATCGAGCACATCCATGACGTTGTAAACGATGTCGCGTGCGTATTCGCTGAGGGAATAGTTGGTGGAGCTGTCGAATGCGGTCCGCGAGCCGTCGTAATCGACACCCAGGCCGCCGCCCACGTCCAGGTATCCAAGCGGATGACCCATCTTCTCAAGTTTCGCGTAAAACCGCGCCGCCTCGCGCACGGCGCGCTTGATGGTGCCGATATCCGGCACCTGCGAGCCTACGTGGAAATGGACAAGCTGCAGGCAATGGGCAAGGCCCTCGCGCTTGAGCGTCTCGCTCGCGGCAACGAGGTCGGCGGTCGAGAGCCCGAACTTCGCATTTTCTCCGCCGCTGGTAGCCCACTTGCCGGAGCCTTTGCTCTGGAGACGGACACGCAGCCCGATCAGCGGCTCAACACCGACCTCCCGCGAGACTTGCAGAATTGCGGCGAGTTCCTCGAGCTTCTCGACCACCATGAATATCTTCTTCCCCAGTTTCCGGCCTAGAAGGGCGTTCTGGATGAAGAGGGTGTCCTTGTACCCGTTGCAAACAATGAGGCTCTCCGGATCCGAATGGATCGCCAGCGCGGCCATCAGCTCCGGCTTGCTGCCGGCCTCGAGGCCGAAGTGGTACGGCTTGCCGGCATCGATGATCTCCTCGACCACCTCGCGCAACTGGTTGACCTTGATGGGAAAGACTCCGCGGTAGACGTTCTGGTAATTCGCCTCCTGGATCGCCTCCATGAAGGCGCGGTTAATCCGCTCGACGCGATGGCGCAGCAAGTCTTGAAACCGGATCAGCAATGGGAAAATCAGGCCGCGCGATCGGGCCTCCTCGATCACGTCCATGATGTCGATCCCCTCTCCAACTTGCATCGGCAGCACCTGGATATGGCCCTGGGCGTTGATCGAAAAATAGCCGGAACTCCACCGGTCAATATTATACAGTGAAATTGCAGATTGGATGTCCCAGCCGTCAGTCATTGGACTGCGCATCATAGGACTCGCTTTTCGCATTTCAACACGCCCGGAAGAAATTTGTGTAAATTTCTCACGACAGGGGAAATCAGCGTGGCGGGGCAGGAAGAAAATCGCAATAGTTGTGATCCCGCCGCACGCCGCCTACGTTAATCCCCCTTGATGAACATGGATTCTGCCACAGACAACGATTTCGACTCGATCGAAAGCGTGATCGACGACATCCGCGCCGGGCGGATCGTGATCGTCGTGGATGACGAGGACCGCGAAAACGAGGGGGACCTGGTCATGGCCGCGGAGAAGGTTTCGCCCGAAGCGGTCAATTTCATGGCCCGGTTCGGCCGGGGGCTCATCTGCGTGCCCCTTACGGGTGAGCGTGCCGAGCAACTTGGCCTCAAACGGATGGTCGCGGACAACCGGGAGAGCCAGCGCACCGATTTTACCGTATCCGTCGATGCCGCGCGCGGCGTTACCACCGGCATCAGTGCGGCGGATCGCGCCACGTCCATCCGGATCCTGGCCGATCCGGCGACGTCGCCCTCGGACCTGGTCCAGCCCGGGCACGTGTTCCCGCTCCGGGCCAAGCAGGGGGGCGTACTTCGCCGCGCGGGCCATACGGAAGCCTCCACAGACCTGGCACAACTGGCCGGGCTGCAACCCGCCGGGGTACTGTGCGAGATCCTCCACGATGACGGGACGATGGCGCGCCTGCCGGAGCTCCAACGCTTCCGCCGGCATCACGGCCTCAAGCTCTGCACGATCCGCGACCTGATTGCGTTCCGACGGACCAGCGAGAAGCTGGTGATCAAGGAGGAGATCGTCCGCCTGCCCACGGATTACGGCGACTTTGACCTCCACATGTACCGGTCGGTACTGGATGGCACCCATCACCTTGCGCTGGTGCGCGGCGAGATTCTCCCGGACGAGCCGACGATGGTCCGGGTCCATAGCGAGTGCCTCACGGGCGATGTATTCGGCTCGATGCGATGCGATTGCGGCAATCAGCTTCACTCCGCCCTACGGCAGATCGACGAAGCGGGACGCGGTGTCCTGGTGTACATGCGCCGCCATGAGGGCCGCGGCATCGGGTTGCCGGCAAAAATTCACGCCTACAAGCTGCAGGAGCAAGGGCTCGACACCGTCGAGGCGAACGAAAAACTCGGCTTCCCGGCGGAACTGCGCGACTACGGCTTGGGAGCGCAAATCCTGGTGGACCTGGGAGTACGCAAGATGCGCTTCCTGACCAATAACCCGAAAAAGGTCATCGGCATCGAAGGGTACGGGCTGGAGATTGTCGAAATGGTCCCGATCCTCTCGACCCCAAATCCGCACAACGCGAAGTACCTCGAGACCAAGCGGACGAAGATGGGGCATCTGCTGTAGCCACCGACCCCCTTTTTTCCAGTTGAGCCCAGTCGCACCAGGGTCTAAAGATGCGCTCCACATTTCCCCCCCGGGCGAACCTGTTCTTTATCTTATGTCCAATGCAATGCCCTCGCGGCCACGCCAATTTCAGCAGCGCCGCTCTGTCGCCATCGTGGCGAGCCAGTACAATTCCGAATTTGTCGAGGGCATGTCAGCCCACGCCCAGCAGGAGCTTGCCGCGCTTCTTCCCGACAGCACGATCCAACAATTCCTCGTCCCGGGTGCGTTCGAGATTCCCCTGGCGGTCCAGGAGGTTGCGGAACGCGGCTCCTTTGTGGCGGTCATCGCGCTGGGAGTCATCATCCAGGGAGAAACTGAGCACGCCCGCCTCATCGCGGAGGCTGTGACCCATTCCCTGCTGGACCTTTCGCTTCGGCATCGCATCCCAATCATCCACGAAGTGCTGTTGGTGGCCAATGAATCGCAAGCGCGGGCGCGCTGCCTCGAGCCGGAGAAGAATCGCGGCACTGAGGCGGCACGGATCGCAGTGCGCATGGTCCAGGCGCTCATTGACTTGAAAGGGCGTTAGACCGTGGGAAAACGTCGCGAGGGCCGCGAGGCCGCCGTCCAATTCCTTTTCCAGGACGATCTGAACAAAACAGCCGCACTGGCGTTGCCGCAGGCGCTTGATGAATTCTGGAAGCTACGCGAATCCGCCACCAGGACCCGGGAATTTGCCATCGAGCTGATCCATGGAGTCTTCGAGCATCACGACGCGATAGACGAGCGTATCAAGAGGGTGGCGGCGAATTATGAGCTGCACCGGATTGCGCCGGTCGATCGCAATATCCTGCGGGTGGCGATTTACGAGATGCTCTACACCAGCGAAGTACCGCCGGTGGTGTGCATCAACGAAGCCATCGAGATCGCCAAGCGATTCGGTTCCGAGGATTCCGGGCGGTTCGTCAACGGCATCTTGGACAAGCTGAAAGAGGAGGTCGTGCGCCCGTTGCGCTAATCAGGACGAACCGCCATGCCCATCGGATTTTTCAAAAGCATCGTCCAGAAGTTCACCGGCCGGCCCGTGGATTGGGACGAACTGGAGGAAACGCTCATCCGCGCGGATCTCGGCGTCTCGATGACGATGAAAATCCTGACGTCGCTGCGCAGCCGCGACAAGCTGCCGACGACAAACGATATTATCGAGGTTACGCGGGAAGAAGTGGCGAAGGTGTTGCCGTTCGATCCCGCGCCTCTCCGGCCCTTTCCTGCAAAGCCAAAGGTGATCCTTGTGGTGGGGGTCAACGGCACGGGGAAGACCACCAGCACCGCGAAGCTGGCCTATCTGCTGAAAAGCCGCCGCCACAGCGTGACGCTTGTCGCCGCGGACACCTTCCGGGCGGCGGCCATCGAGCAACTCGGGATTTGGTCGGAGCGGATCGGCGTCGAGATGATCAAGGGCCAGTACAACGCCGACCCCGCGGCGCTCTGCTACGACGCTTACGTCGCCGCGGACAAGCGCAACACTGAGTTCCTCATCTGCGACACCGCCGGCCGTCTGCACACGAAGATCAACCTCATGGCGGAATTGAATAAGGTGAAGCGTACGCTGGAAAAGCACGACGAGACCGCGCCGCACGAGTGCTTGCTGGTCGTGGATGCGACCACGGGCTCCAACGCCCTCCAGCAAGCGAAGGAATTCAACCAGGCGGTCAAGCTTACCGGCGTGATCGTAACGAAGCTGGACGGTAGCGGTAAGGGCGGCGTGGTGATTGCGATCCAGAACGAGCTGAATATCCCCACACGATTCATCGGGACGGGGGAGAAACTGGAAGACTTCGCTGCCTTTGACGCGCGGGTGTTTATAGAGCAGATGCTGTGACCTGCCGGTCAGAGCATCGTGCCTTCCATCCGCATCTCCGGCGGCCATGCCTGCATCAGCCGGGCGCCGCTGATGCGCCATGAATCGCCCTCCCTCACCAGCATGTAGATGCACGGGATGATCGCATCATCCTCGCCGACCAGGAACACCTGCATGGTCGCGTGCCTCCCATGCGTTTGCACAGGGCCATACTCCGCCCGGGCTACATCTGTCATGCCGGGATAATCTGCCTCCACCATCGCCTGGAACTGGTCCACACTGTAACGCCTTTGGATATCCTGCGACGCATACTCATACGCCGCCGCGTAGTCTCCCCCGCGAAAATCCCCTAGTTGCCGGTCCACTACGGCGTACAGATCCGCCGGTTTTACATTTTGATCTGCCCGAATCTGCAGGTACGCAGTGAGCAGGGCGCCGCTCAGACAGGATGCGAAGAAAAATGTTAGAACGGTTATTTTGCCGCGCGCATTCATCGTGCGGATTTCATTCGTTTACCGCCGGCGCCGCAGCCAGCCTTCGCAGGAAATCGAAACTAAACAGCCCCGTCCCATGCCCATCCTCCCAGGTCGGCTGCCACGCGTATCCCCCGACAAGGTGATGGCTGCGCATCCGGAAACTGGCTTCCGTATAAGTGACGTTCGGCTTCTCGACATGGCCCAGGATGTCGGGTTCCCCGCCGCATCCGGCACAAGGGCAATGTCGCCGCAGAGTCTCGAACTTGATATAAGACTCAACCCCGTCGCTCCAGACAATCGCCAATTCATCGCCGATCACTTGGAGATTGGTTGTAGCAAGTCTCATGAGCTTTGGCAGTATCCGCCCACGCCCATCCCCGGTCAAGGCAGGCGGAAACCGCCTTGGTGAAACCGTACCAATGCACCTCTGCATAATAAATGGAAAACAAAAGCGATTCTTGTCGACAAATGCAAAATATTGTGCCAATATGGTACGTTTAATGAGCGTCACCAAATCCCGGTCACCGAGAATGCCAACCCGAGCATAGCTGTCAGGGATATGCCATACATCGTCATCCATCGTCAGCCTCCATTTGCTTCCTTTGCTCCCTTCGTTAAAAAACCCTCTTGCTGTTCCCCTGCCAGCCCCCGCGAAGATCGTCCCCCGATACAAATTCAAACCAATTCAAACCAATTCAAACCAATTTTTTCACTTTTGTATTCAGATATCCCCCGGCTCCCCCACCGGCCGCCACGTTTTTCCCTTTCGCTCGCCGAAAATCGCCGTCCCCACTCTAACAAGGGTCGCCCCCTCCTCGATGGCAACCTCGTAGTCCCCGCTCATGCCCATGGAAAGCTCGGGCAAGCCCACGTTCAGCTCCCGCTGCAGGGCGTCCCGCAGCGTGCGCAGCAACGCAAAATACCGCCGCGAATCCTCCGCCTTCGGCGAAAACGGAGGCAGCGCCATCAGGCCCAGCACCTCCAGGCGCGGCATTTCCGCGATCAGCGTCTCCAACTCGGTCTCAAGGGCCGCCGGTTTGAACCCGATCTTGCTCCCCTCGCCAGCCACATTGACCTCGAGCAGTACCCGCGGCCGCTGCCCGTCTTCCTCCGCGATCCGCTGCACGTCGCGGGCAAGCTCCAGGGAATCGATACTGTGCAGCATCTCGAAGATCGGCAGCGCCTGCCGCACCTTGTTCTTTTGGAGCCGGCCGATGAAATGCCAGCGCGCCCGGGAGGAAACCAGCGGCATCTTGGCCCGCGCCTCCTGCACCCGGTTCTCTCCGAACACCGTCTGTCCTGCCGCGAGCGCCTCCTGGAGCGCCTCGGGTGGATGCGTCTTCGTCACCGCTACCAGTTCCGTCGCCTCCGGCGTGCGGCCGGCCTTTCGGGAAGCCTCCGCCATCCGTGCGCGCACCTCGGCAAGCCGTTCTTCAATGCCCGTGTTCATAGGGTGCCCGGAACCCTATTGCATTTGGCATTAGCAGCGCTTATGAACGGGTGAATTCGCCAATGCATTCGTTATCGGGGAGAAAAATTTGAAAGTCGAGGTCCGACCGCAAACGATACGGGTCTTCGCGCACGGTTTCCAGCCGGATCATCGGCCTTTGAAATTCCCCTGATGCAAATCGAGACGTTCAAAATCTTCCTCGACCTTGCGGAATCGGGAAGTTTCTCCCGCGCCGCGGTAGCCAATGGCATCACCCAGAGCGCCGTCTCCCAGCAAATCCGAGCGCTCGAGCAGCGTTTTCAGGTCAGCCTGATCGAGCGGAGCCGCCGTGCCTTTGCCCTGACAGCGGAGGGCGAGGCGTTCCTGGGTGCCAGCCGGGAAATTGTGGATGTTTACGAGCACCTTGACGACCGCCTGAAGTCGCTCTCGAATACGGTCGAGGGTCAGCTCACTGTCGGAGTAATCTATTCCATCGGCCTGCACGAACTGCCCCCGTATATCAAGGCCTTCCGCGCTGCCCATCCCGCTGTCGAGGTCCACGTCGAGTATCGGCGCTCCTGGGAACTCTATGATGCCGTGATCGATGGCGCGGTCGAAATCGGCCTCGTTTGTTACCCGGCTAAAAAGAAAGGGCTGCAAATCCTTCCATTTATCAGTGACCGGCTTGTGATGATCTGCCACCCGCATCATCCGCTCGCAACCCGTAACTCCATCAGTCTCCGTGACCTCGAAGGCGAACGCTTCATCTCCTTCGAGCCGGACCAGCCCACGCGTAAAGTGATCGACAAGGCTTTGCGCGACCAGGGAACCCACATCCATCACGCCATCGAGTTCGACAGCGTGGAGACGGTCAAGCGGGCGGTCGAAATCGAGAACGGCATCTCGATCGTCCCCAGCCGCACCGTATTACAGGAGGTCGAAAACGGCGCCCTCGCCGCGGTCGAAATCACCACTCCTCCTATGTGGCGCCCGCTCGGCATCCTCCTGAAGCGCGACCGCGCCCGTTCGCCCGCCGTTCGCGAATTCGTCGCGTCCCTTCAAAAGCCGCTACCGGCTGGAACCTGAACTTTCAACCCACACTATCGTGCCCACCCAATCACCAACCCCGGCTATCGGCATCATCGGCGGCAGCGGCCTCTACCAGATCGACGGCCTCACTGAGACCTCCGACGTCACCCTCACCACCCCGTTTGGCTCCCCAAGCGATACCATCGTCTCCGGGCGCCTCGCGGGCCGGCAGGTCTATTTCCTCCCGCGCCACGGTCGCGGGCATCGGATCATGCCGCATGAGGTCAATCACCGCGCCAATATCTATGCCCTGCGCTCCCTGGGTGTCCGCTGGATCATCTGCGTCACAGCGGTGGGCAGCCTCCAGGAGAAATACGCACCCCGGCATATCGTCCTCCCGGACCAGTTCATGGATCGCACCAGCCGGCGCACCGAGCATACCTTCTTCGGAGGGGGCATCGTGGCCCACCTCGCCTTCGCTGATCCGATCAGCCCCATTCTGCGCGAGATCATCTTCCGCACCGCCGGCCCACTGGGCTACACCGTCCACAACCGCGGTACTTACGTGAACATGGACGGCCCTGCCTTCTCGACCCGGGCCGAGTCCGAGTTTCATCGTAAGATGGGCTTCGACGTCATCGGCATGACGAACGCACCCGAAGCCCGCCTCGCCCGCGAAGCCGAGATCGCCCTCGCCACCATGGCGATGATCACCGATTACGACTGCTGGAAGATCGATGACGAACCGGTCACCGCGCGGATGGTCTTCGAAAACCTCCAGACCAATGCCGCGACAGCGAAGGAAATCCTCCCGCGTGTCATCGAGCAAATCCCGGAGACGCCAGGCTGGCCCGAGCACTCGTCCTTGGACAGCGCTCTGGTCACCCCAAAACACCTCTGGCCACCGGAAACGGTAGAGAAACTAAGGCCGATTATCGGGCGGTTTCTTTGACGCTGATCTGAACACAAATTCGAACTCTCCTGAAAAAAGAGGGTGCAAGTTCAGGTGTAAGTTTGTGTTCAAGTCCCGGCCGCGAAGGCACCCGGTACTTTTACTCCTTTTGACCCTGACATCGTTATCAGGCCAACCCCGGCATTGCATTCCCTCCCTCCCTCCGTAATCTCCTACCCTCTCACTCATGGTCCGACCTGCCTTCCTCCTAATCCTCATTCTCTCCCTGGCCTCGGCACGCGCCCAAACACCCGCTGCATCCCCCTCCGCCGCGCCTCCGGACTCTTCGCCCACCCCGGCCGCCGCCGCTGCGACCGCCACTCCCGCGCCAACGGCGGTTTCCGGCGCCACCACGGTCACGGCTCCTGCCTCCGCGATCGCTCCCCGTATCACCTATTCCCACGTCAATGTCGATGGGCCCTACATCGCCATGACCTTCGATGACGGCCCGAGCGGTGGCTCGACCAATAACACCAACCGTCTCCTCGATCTTGCCGCCAAGGATCACATCAAGCTCACCTTCTTCCTGATCGGCGAAAATGCCGCCCACTACCCGAAGCTGGTCCAGCGTGAACTCGCCGAGGGCCACGAGGTGGGCAACCATTCCTATACTCACCCCGATCTAGCGAAGATGAGCGACGACGCCGTCCGTGCCGAGATCCAGAAGACCCAGGACGCCATCATCGCCGCCAGCGGCTACAAGCCCACGCTGATGCGTCCCCCGTACGGCGCGATGACCCCGCGCCAGCGCCTCTGGGTATCCCAGGAATTCGGCTTCAAGATCATCCTCTGGGAAGTCGATCCCCTCGACTGGAAGAACCCCGGCGTCGATGTTGTGGCCGCGCGCATCATCGCCGCCACCCACCCCGGTTCCATCATCCTTTCCCATGACATCCACGCCCACACCGTGGATGCCATGCCGAAGGTTTTCGATACCCTCCTGGCCAAGGGCTATAAATTCGTCACGGTCTCGGAGCTCATCGCCATGGACAAAGGGCCAGTCGTGAAAAAGCCGGCCTCGAATCCCGCCTCGACACCGTAACCGCCATCCCATACCTAGGAGCGTGCACCCCGCCGAGCCCGCGTCCATCCCAGAATCGTCCTTATTGAGATTTCCTGCCGCATGATCGGCGAAGATTACCTGCAAGCGCGCGCCCAGCTCGGCACCGCACTCTACGCTCTCTCCTCCCTGGCTCACGATCTCCAGGCCACGCCGGAGACTGTCGAGACCCTCCAGGGCCTTCACACGAGCCTCCGCGAGCCCTTCCTTTTCGTCGTCATGGGCGAGGTCAAGGCCGGCAAATCCAGTGTCCTCAACGCCCTCTTCGGCCGCGAATTCTGCCGCGCCGACGTCCTCCCGGCCACCGACCGCATCTACCTCTTCAAGTATGCGTCGGATCCGAAGGACGTCCCGATCAACGAGCACCTCACGGAGTGCTATCGGCCCAACATCTTCCTGCGCGACTTCAATATCGTCGACACTCCCGGCACCAACACCATCGTCGCCGAGCACCAGCGCATCGCCGAGGAATTCGTGCCGATGGCCGACCTGGTCCTCTTCGTTTTCTCCATCACCAATCCCTGGGCCGCCTCCGCGTGGGAGTTCCTCAACCTGATCCACAACCGCTGGAAAAAGAACATCCTCTTTATCCTCCAGCAATCCGACCTGCGTAGCCCCGAGGAAGTCGATGCGGTCAAAAAACACCTCGAGCAAACCGCCCGCGAGAAGCTCGGCTCAAGCCCCCCCATTTTCGCTGTGTCCGCAAAGACCGCGTTCCAGGCCAAGACCGGCGACCCTGCCCATCGCGACGCCTTACTCGCCCAGAGCCATTTCGATGAACTCGAACGCTACATCGGGACCACCATCGCCAGCGGCGAATCCCGTGGCGGCAAACTCCATTCCGTTTGCCTGACCGCGCAGGTCATTGTCCGCGAGTTGGCCGAGAAGGCCAAAGGCGCCTTCGCCACCATCCAGAAGGATAACGACCGCATCCAGCAACTCGGCGGCGTCCTGGAGGAGCGCAAGGAACAATCCCTGCGCCAGGTCGGCGGCGTCCTCTGGTCGCTCGCGCAAAACTTCGAGCGCACCCAGAAAAAGAGCGAGGAGCTCCTCGCCGACCGCCTCTCCTGGAGCCGCACGTTCCAGCTCGTCTTCCGGAAGCAGAAATGGCACACGGAATTCCAGGAAAGCATCGACCAGCAGCTTCGCGAGACACTCAAGCGCCAGATCGCCAACTCCATCGAACTCCTCGAGAGCGACCTCAAGGGCGTCTGGCAGCAGCTCCATGAGACCATCCAGCGCACCTTCGCCTCTGAGGTTCCCTCGCCTCCCGCACCCCCGGATTTCATCAACGAGCGCGACCAGCTTCTCAAGCGCATCGAGTTGACTCTCATGGAGCGCATGTCCGGCAGTGCCATCGAAGAGCAGATGACCCGGATGTTCGATGACGCCGCCGCGTGGATGCGCTTGCCGGCTATCGTCGCCGGCGCAGGCGCAGGCGCCACCATCGCCGCCGCCCTCGCCCACCTGGCCATCATCGGCATCACCGGTTCCGTAGCCGGCGTCGCCGCCCTGTCTGGCGCGGCCGTGGCCGTCGTGAAACGCAACCGCATCCTGAGCGAGTTCCGCAAGCACATGGCCGATAAGCGCGAGGAAATCCTCAGCCCCGTCGAGGATCACCTCCGCCACGCCATCGGCCTCTTCTACCAGGAGCTCGGCGCCACATTCCTCCCCTTGCAAGCCTTCTGCGGCGCCCAACGCAAAATCTACGAGCCCGTCCTCACCCGCCTCAAGCAACTCGAGGACACCTTTGGCAAGATCGCGTCAGAACTCGGCGAAAGCGAGACGCCGAAGTAGGGGAATCACTCCCCCATTCTCCCATAATACACCTCCGTAACCTGCTCAAACCGCACCTTTCCCTCTTGCGCGTGCGCGTGAAAAATCTCCTCCAGCCGTCCGATTAATTCCTCGTGCCCCGGTTCCCCTTTCACCGGCACATAGGACATCGATAGAAACCGCCCGCGCAATCCCTCCCAGTCCATCTCATGCGGATTGTCGTATTTCGCGATCCGCAACGTCCCCTCCGGGAAAAACTCCCGCATCGCCCGCGTCAGCTCCTCGCGATCCCGGTGCCCGATCGCATGGTACCGTTCTCCCAGCGTCCTCAGCATCTCCTCGTAGTCCCTTGCAAACGCCGTCGCACCCTCCTCCCGGTGATTCCTCACGATAAACACCCACCCGCCCGGCCGCAGCAACCGCTCGAACTCCCGCCGCGCCGCCCCATGGTCAAACCAATGGAACGCCTGCGCCACCGTGATGGCATCGAACGACCCTCCCGCCAGCCCCGTCTCCTCCGCCGGCGCCGCCACCGCGCGAAATCGTGCGAACCCGTCCAGCTCCTCCTCCGCCGCCGCCCGCATCGCCCCGTTCGGTTCCACCGCCGTCACATCAAATCCCGCCTCCAGCAGCACCCGCGTGAACAACCCCGTCCCCGCCCCGATATCCGCCACCGCCTCCCCCTCAGCCAACCCGCACTCGCCGCGCATCAGCTCCGTGACCGCCTTCGGATACCCCGGCCGGTAGCGCCGGTAAGCCTCGGCCCGATTTGAAAAGCGTTCCGTCGGTTTCAACACTGCCCAATTTCGCCGCCCCATTCTCCGAACGCAAATTCCCTTCCGCCGCAACGCCGTTCTTGCCACACCCTTGGCATTTTCCCATTCTGCCCGCTTCCGGTTGCACATGACCTCCTCACCCCGCTCGGTATTCCTCCGCCGTCTGTGCAGTTCGGTTGTCTTGTGGGGTGTCGCCCTCTGGATCATCTTCGCGGGGTTCGAGGTCGGCTTCTTTTTCCTCATCGGCAGCGTCGCGCTCCTGGGTCTCTGGGAGTTCTACCGCATGCTCGACCACAAGCATCTTCCGAACTTCAAGATCCTCGGCCTCATCTGCGGCGTCATCTCCATCTCCGGCAGCTTCCTGTATTACTCAAAAATCGGTCTCGCTCGCTCCTACGACTTCGAGATCGCCGTCATCCTCTTCTTCCTCCTCATCGTCTTCGCACGTCAGATGTTCGAGCGCACCCGCGACACCCGCCCGGTCGAGACGATGGCCTACACAATCTTCGGTTTCCTCTACGTCGTCTGGCTCTTCAATTTCGTCACGAAGTTGGTCTATCTCTTCCCCCATCACGGCGATCACTTCACCGGCCAATACTACATCCTCTATTGCATCGTCGTGACCAAGTTCTCGGACATGGGCGCATACGTCGTCGGCAGCCTCTGCGGCAAACACCCACTCATCCCGCACATCTCGCCGAAGAAAACCTGGGAAGGCTTCTTCGGCGCGATCGGATTCGCCGTCCTCGGCAGCTACGGCACCCTCTATCTCAGCGGTCCCCGCCTTTCCTATCTCACTCCATTCCACGCCGGCATCCTCGGCGTCCTCCTCGGCTTCGCCGCAATCATCGGGGACCTGGCGGAGTCGATCATCAAGCGCAGCACGGATACCAAGGACTCCGGCACCATGCTCCCCGGCATCGGCGGCGTCCTGGATCTCATCGATAGCCTCCTCTTCACCGCCCCTCTCCTTTTCTTCTACGCCCGCCTCGTCCTCGGCGTGGGCAACTAAGGAATCCCTGATCCATGAGAAAACGCCGAGTCGTCATCCTCGGGGCCACCGGCTCCATCGGCCAGAGCGCCGCCAAGGTCGCCCGCGACATCCCGGACCGCATGGAGATCGTCGGCCTCTCCGGCAATCGCAATCTCGCAAAGCTCGCCGAGCTCGCCGCCCAATTCCCCGGAGCCGCGCTCTGCACCACTTGCCCCCGCACCGCCGTTCCGCCCGCGCTCGATCCTCTGGTCGCCCACCGCGGCCCCGAGGGCCTTGTCGAGCTC
>Ga0302319_10012446_pt1 | contig 16047 bp, 16 predicted proteins | sample Bog_T0_2_FD_203319 | JGI IMG/M metagenome (GOLD analysis project Ga0302319, IMG submission 203319) | Peat permafrost microbial communities from Stordalen Mire near Abisko, Sweden - Bog_T0_2 | ecosystem: Environmental > Terrestrial > Soil > Wetlands > Peat | place: Sweden: Abisko, Stordalen Mire...
AGCGTCACACGCACCTGGTAGTTATGCCCGTGCGGGTTCTCGCACTTGCCCTTGTAATTTCGGAGATAGTGGCCGGAAGAAAAACCAGCCTCCACGGTGACTTCATACATCGGCGTGTGCTCGATCCTGACGGGAAGAGTCCCTCATCCAATTCTAGTGCTTTTCCCCGCGCCGCTTTCCTACTCGGCCAACGATGACCTATGCGCGGGGCCCCCGGCGCTTTCGTCGCGCAGCCAGTCTTGCCTCTTCACCGCGACGGTCGACCTGTTCAAACAAGTGACTCATCACTCCGATCAGCGCCGCAGCTAACCCAAACAGCAGCAGAAACATCGCAACCGTACGCCACAGCGACCCATTGTTAGGCAGCCCAGGCTGAAAGCCTGAAGGCACCAGCGCCATCGCCGCCGAAAGCAGCGCGAACAGCCCAAGGGCAGCAGCGAGAATGTAGAAATTGCGCGACATAAAAGGGGGAGCGGAAGGGTCCGCCGTACCTGTTGCGATTCTACGCGGGCGGGGTATATTTCAACCCAGAAGCGCCGCGCTTTCCATCACCCTCACCCCAGCCAGATCAAACTCAGCCTCAATTTTCTCCACCGATCCCCCCAGGTCAATCGCCCGGCACGCATCCCGCAAGACCACCGCCTCCAACCCCAGCCGTCGCGCATCCAGCGCCGAGTACCCCACGCAAAAGTCGTACGCCAACCCCGCCAAAAACACCCGCGTCAACCCTCGCTCCTCCAGATACCCTCCCAGCCCCGTTGCCGTCTCGCGATCGTTCTCAAAGAAAGCCGAATACGAATCGATCTCCCTCCGGAAACCCTTCCGCAGAATCAGCTCAGCCCGCGTCAGTTCCAGCCCCGCATGCAACTCCGCCCCATTGCTCCCCTGTACGCAGTGGTCCGGCCAAAGCGTCTGCGTGCCGTATCCAACTTCAATCGTCTCGAAGGCCTTCTTCCCAACGTGCGCGCTTGCAAACGACGAATGCCCCGCCGGATGCCAATCCTGCGTCAGCACAATATGCTCAAACCGCGCCGCGATCCGGTGAATCGGCTCCAGCACGCCATCCCCATCCGCAACCGCCAGCGCCCCGCCGGGGCAAAAATCGTTTTGCACATCGATAACCAACAGCACGTCCTGCGCAGTAATCTCCATCGGTTGTCTCCGTTCTCACTTTCGCAGATGCGCTCCGCTCCCGCAATTCCCGCACCGTACCTATCGATCCCGTGCTATTCTGCGCCTGTGTCCGCCACCGTCACTCCCCTCAAGGTCGCCACCCCCCGCCACACTGCACTCGTCCGCGTCACGCACTGGCTCACGGTCATCTCCTTTTTCGCCCTGCTCATCACCGGCGCAGAAATCGTCATCTCCCATCCGCGCTTCTATTGGGGTGAAACCGGAAATGTAAACATGCAGCCGCTCTTTTCGCTGCACATCGCCTCATCGCGCGACACCGTCCCCACCGGCTACCCCTACGTGATGCCTGACCAGAATGGCTGGAGCCGCGCGCTCCACTTTCAGGCCGCATGGGTCGCCGTGCTCACCGGGCTCGTCTACTTCATCGCCAGCCTCGTCAACGGCCATTTCCGCAAAAACCTCGTCCCCGCGCCGCCCGACCGCTCCTGGACCGCCTTCCGCACGGTCATTGCCCGCTATCTGCGCCGCGCCCCACCCATCGCAGCAGAAGCCCACTCCTACAACGTCCTCCAGCGGACTTCTTATCTCGCGGTCATCTTCGTCCTGTTTCCTCTTGTGATCCTAACCGGCTTGGCACTGTCGCCCGCCTTCAACGCCGCATTTCCCTTTGTCGTAGACGCGTTCGGTGGCCGGCAATCCGCACGCACCCTTCATTTCTTCATCACCATATTTCTTGTGCTGTTCCTCATCATCCACGTTGCGATGATTTTTTTGGCAGGATTCATCCCCCGCATGCGCGCCATGATCGCCGGCCGCGTCGTCCAGCCTCGGGAGCGCCGATGAAAAACACTCCGCCTGACACCCCGTCCAGCATCTCGCGCCGCAAGCTCATCACCACCGGCCTCGCCGCCACCGCCGGTGTTGGCGGCCTCGCCGTAGCCGCCCGTCTCGCTCAGCGCTACGGCCTCATTCCGCCCGACCACGGCGGCCTCGGCATCTGCGGCCCCGGCGAAACCATGAACTACGCCGTCCAGCGCCTGCTCACCCCGCACTCCCTGGCCCGCGAGTTTTCCCGCAACATGATCTCGAAGGCGCCCTTCGCCAATGAAGTCGCGCCGCCCAGCGATCAGTTCAAGCAACTTCAGGCCGGCGGATTCGCCGACTGGCGTCTCACCGTCGACGGCCTCGTCGCCCGCCCCACCACGTTTTCGCTTGCCGATCTCAAATCCCTACCCCACCGCAGCCAGATTACCGAAGTCGTCTGCGAAGAAGGCTGGTCCTATGTAGCCGAGTGGATCGGAACGCCGCTCGACGCAGTCCTCAACCAGGTCGGAGTTCTGCCCCAGGCCCGCTACGTCGCCTACTTCTCCATTGAGCACGACTGGTGGGACAGCCTCGATCTAACTGACGCCTTCCATCCTCAAACGCTGCTGGCCCATGCCATGAACGACGGCGATCTCCCCGTAGGCTTCGGCGGCCCGCTCCGCATGCGCGTCCCCCGCCAGCTAGGCTACAAGAGCATCAAGTACATCACCCGCCTCACCGTAACCGATTCCATGAAGCGCTACGGCAAAGGCCTCGGAAGCGCCTCGCCCGAAGGCGGCTACGCCTGGTACGCCGGTATTTGATGTACTTCAGCGCGATCTCTATTTTCCCGAAGTCTGTTTAAGGTAACTGATCAAATCCCGTCGATCTTGCGCCTTCGCAACCAGAAAATCCATGTCATTCCCCGGAATCAAGACATCCGGATCACTCAGCCACTTCTCCAGCGATTTCTCATCCCACACCACGCGCGCGTTCTTCAGCGCCACGGAGTAAGCGAACCCCTCCGTAGTCCCTGAAGTTCTTCCATACACCCCCTGCAGCCGCGGGCCCTCCTTGTTTTCGGTAAGCGTGTGGCATCCTGTGCACCGCTTCTCAAACAGCGCCTTCCCCCGCGCCGGGTCACCTTTACCGCCAATCTCCGCCCCAGCCGCCGCTGTCTGAAATTCGTGTGCCCATCCGCCTAGGACCCTCAGGTCAGCATCCCCCATCCGCGCATTCCAATGAATCATCCGATACTGCACCGGCGGCATCTCATGCGCCTTCGTCTCCTCCACCATCTTCGCCATCAGCGTCTGTTTCTGGTCCGCCGAGTAGCTCTCCCACAGCGAAAAATTCATCGCCTTCCGCGCCTCCACCACATCCCGTTCCAACAGCCACGACACCGGCGCAAAGTGTCCATAAAAAGGCGTGTGCGTCTCCGCCGAGTGGCAGTCCGCACACTTCTCCACCAGCATCGCGCGTACCTCGGCCGGAACCTGCGTATCCTTCAGCACCGCCGCGTCCGCTGAATTCCTCGCAAACAACCCCGCGTCCCCAAACGGATGAACGCGGGCCAGCAGCAGCGAAGCCGCCAACGCGACCACGCAACAAACCACCACAACCCGGATCCCCCTCACGCCTCCAACCTCACTACGTATCAAGGGAAGCATCCGTAATCGCAAGGTGGCTGTGCCGCCCCACGTACTTCACTTCCGTTATCCCCAGCACGCTCTTCAGCTTCCCCGCTGGCACCACCATCGGTCCTGCATGCGGAGCCGATCCCGGTGCCGGCTGCGGAAACGCCGTCGAGCAAGCCGTATGAAAGGACACATTCCCTTCCACCTTCTGCACCACTTGGTGAATGTGCCCATTCAGCACCGTCACCGATCCAAACCGCTTTAGATAGGTGAGCGCCTCCGCCGCATCCGGCGTGCCCCAGCCCCATTCCGGATACACCATCCACAGCGGAATATGCGCAAAAATCACAACCGGCGTCGATGCCGAAAGCGATCCAAGGTCCGCCTTCAGCCAGCTCAACTGATCCTCGCCCAGCTTCCCCATCGCATCCACCTGCTGGCAATTATTCAGCCCCACAAAATGCACGCCCTTGTGCGCAAAGCTGTACCAGCCCTTGCCCTTCGATCCCTTGTCAAACCGGTCCAGATAAATCGCCCCATCGTCCGTCGCAATATCGTGCTCGCCCGGGACATAAAACGTCTCGCCGGCCTTCGCGGTCTTCAGCATCTGCTGCGCCGTATCGAACTCCGCCGGCTTCGAAGAGTGCGTAATGTCTCCTGTGTGCAGCAGCAGATCCGGCTCGCCCGGCAGCGCGTTGATCTTGTCAATCGCCAGCTTCAACGTCCCCGTCACATCCTGGTTCGCCGGCTTGTTGAAACCGATGTGGCTGTCGCTGATCTGCACAAAACTGAACTCGGAACTGGCAGCCGCGCGCCCCGCGCCGCCGGCAGTAGCCGCAAACAGCTTCGACGTGGGCACGCCGCCCGCCATGGTCCAAAGCAGGCCCGTGCCCGCCCACGCCATGCAGCTCAAAAAATTCCGCCTGTCGATTCCGTCATCGGCCCCCGCACCAGCCACCGGTTTCAGTTCTGCCCCTTCGCGATTCGCATCCTTCATTGGAAATTCCCTCCACACAGGCAAACTGCGTATCGCGCAATTTATTCCCGCCTACCCAAAATTTCTCCGGCAATCCGAATCTCCGTCCCAATCCCAAAACCGCCACTCACCCGCGGTGCGAAATAATAGACCTGATGCAAATCTCCCCGACTCGCGAGGCAGCCCTTGGCTTCGACTTTGGCACCACCAACAGCTCCCTCGCCCTCCTCACTCCGGAATCCGGCCTGCAGCTAGCCTCCTTCCCCTCTCTAGCCGGCCCGCTGCAGTCCTTCCGCTCCGTCCTTTATCTTGAGCAGGCCAGAACCGGCACCGGTCCCCGCAAGACGCACGCCCTCACCGGCCCCGCCGCAATCGAGCATTATCTGCAGGCCGACGAAAAGGGCCGTCTCATCCAGTCCCTCAAGTCCCACCTCTCCAGCCGCTCCCTCACCGGCACTGAAGTCTTTGGCCGCCGCTACAAGCTTGAAGATCTAATCGCCCGCATCCTCACCGACCTCCGCAAGCATGCCGAAGCTCAATTCAACCGCCCCATTCGCTACGCCATGGTAGGCCGCCCCGTCCGCTTCGTCGGCGCCGACACACCTGAGGACGACGACTTCGCCGTCTCCCGCCTGCGCCAGGCCTTCACCGCCGCCGGCTTCGAGCATGTTGATTTTGAAATGGAGCCAGTCGCCGCCGCCTGCGCCTACGAGGCTACCCTCGACCACGACGAACTCATCCTCATTGGTGACTTCGGCGGTGGCACCAGCGACTTCTCGCTCCTCCGTGTCGGCCCCGGCATCCGCAACCGTGGCCGCACTCCAGAGGATCTGCTCGGCAACAGCGGCCTCGGCCTCGCCGGAGACGCATTCGACGCCCGCATCGTCCGCAAGCTCGTCTCCCCTGCATTGGGATCAAACTCCGAAGCCCGCTCGCTCAACAAACTCCTCCCCGCTGTCCCCTCATGGATCTATGCCAACCTCGAGCGCTGGCACTATCTCTCGTTCCTTCGCACCAACAACGTGCGAGAAATCCTCAAGAGCGCGCACTTGCGTGCTTTGGAGCCGGAAAAGATTCAGGCCCTGATCACCCTCATCGAAGAAGACCTCGGCTACCAGCTCCACCAGTCCGTGCAGCAGGTCAAGTTCGAGCTTTCGCGTGCCGACCAAGCCGAATTCCGCTTCAGCGACGGCAGCCCCGCGCAATCCAGCCTCGCGACACCCAATATCGACCTCCGCATTCCCGTTAGCCGCGCCGAGTTCGAATCATGGATAGCAGACGACCTCCACGCCATCGAAGGCTCCATCGACACGCTGCTCCAAACCTCGTGCGTCGATCCCCGCGCCGTCGATCGCGTCTTCCTCACGGGGGGCAGTTCCTTCGTCCCCGCGGTGCGCCGGATCTTTGAGAGCCGATTCGGAGCGGACCGGATTTGTGGCGGCAACGAGTTCACCTCTGTAGCCCACGGCCTCGCCCTCCGCGCCGCCGAGTCCCTTTCCCAGACCTCGTAACGTCGCAAATAAGCAGCACCCAATTACTTTCTGCATTCGCGCCGCAATTCTTCCATTGCGTCCGTCCGCAATTTCCGTCATCGTGAGAAGTACAAGGGCAGCGGGGAACTCTTCACCCATGCGAATTACCCTCCAAACCGTGATTTGCGCGATTCTCCTATCCGCAATCGCCATCCCCGCCTCTGCGCAATCCCCCGCGCCCGCAACCCAATCCATTGACACAACTCCTCTAGCCACGCCAGTTCCTTCCGACCCGCAACTCTCAGCCCAAACCGTTCAGCAACTACTCGAGTCCGCCTCCACCGGCATCAAGTTCGACGTCCGCGACCTCATGGAAATCCTTCGCGATCACCGCCACGAAGGCTGGGTACTGGCCGCATATCCGGACCCCAAAACCGCGCAGCCGCTCATCGGCGCAGGTGTCAGCCTCGACCTCCCCGCGCGCCCGCATCCTCAGTCTGACCCGCTCAATCCCCACGGATTTCTTGAGCCTTCCTCGGCCGACCTCTGGCAGGCCGCAGGCCTCGACCCCGACCGCCTCCGCACCATCCTCGATCAATTTCAAAAGCGTATGCAGACGTGGGACAAAAAGGGATTTCGCAAGCGCATCAAGACCCTCGAGCCCCAAATCAACGATGACGAAGCCACGCTGCTCCTCCGCGTCTCCGCCCTGCAGGCCATCTATAACGCCCGCGGCTACTGCCGCTGTTTCGACCAGCTAACGCCCTCGCAGCAAATGGCTCTCAGCCAGCTCGTCTATCAAATGGGAGTCAACCTGCAGGAGTTCAACCAGTTCCTCGACCAGATCAACAACTACACCCAGACCAGCAACAACATTGGCGCCACTGAATCCGCCGCAGTGCCCCCCGCACCATTACTCGCCCCCCGAGCCTCCATGGCCACCGACGCCGAGTACTGGAAGACCGTGCAGCAATCCCTGGTTCAAAGCCAGTGGGCGCGCCTCTATCGCGTCCGCGCCGTCTCAGTAATCGCCATGCTCGACCCCCAGTACCACGACGCCCCGTCAACCGCTGAACGCCGCATCGCCCTCCTGCTTCACCCCGCAGTGGTACACCAGCGCCGAGGCCGCGCCGTCGCCACAACCACGCGCGTCGCCGCCCACACAGGCCCCACACGCCACGGCCATTCATCCCCCGCATCCCGCCGATCCAAACTCCACAAGCACACAAAACGCGGCGTCTGAATCCTGTGCCTTATCGATGGCGCCAAAAAAAAGGCTGTCATCTTGAGCGGAGCGCAGCGGAGTCGAAAGATCTGCGGTTGATTTTAGACAGCTGTGTGGACGAGGTAAGCTTCCATCATGCAAGTGTTAACACCATTGGAGGCGCGATCCTTCCTCTCCGCGAATCATCTTGGGGAGAAGCTCAACCACCTCGACGCTGAGACCTCTCGAACCGAATTCACATCCGATGTTGGGAGGAGATGCGCATACGCGAAAATGCTCACGAATCATCTCATCACTTACGAGAATTCAATTGCATGCTTGGACATAACCGATTGGGATGTGTGGCCATCTTCTCAAAACATGGACCTGTTCTACTCCTATCGGCGCTATCTAGGCGAGCCGCGCTTGCTGATCGATGCGCACTTCCATGTTTTTGGAGCCGCGGAGGCAAACGAGCTTCGTAATATCCTTCACTTGGCCCTGATTTCTCTGTTCGATGTTGCGGGAGCTAGTACCACTACGGATTTCCGCTTCTATGCTTCGCATGACGAATACATTGATGTCACCTGGTACGAAGGCGCTGATTGGGAGCCGACAATGAAGTGGTTTTTTAAAGCGGACCCGCCATAGGCAGCGCTTGGGCCGGCTTCGGATGCCAGCCCATCCAGACAGAACCCAGAAGTTATTTGGCGCAATGCTCTCGCCCGTCACTGCTCCTTTGTCTCAAAGAACCGCTCCACATCCGTAATCGTCGCCGTCATCTTGTAAGGCGGCAAACTAGCCAGAAACGTCTGCCCATACCGCTGCCTTCGTATCCGCGGATCAAGCAGCACCAGCACCCCGCGATCCTCCAGCGACCGGATCAGCCTCCCAAACCCCTGCTTCAGCGTCAGCACCGCAGCCGGCACCTGGTAATCGAAGAACGGCTTTCCCCCCGCCTCCTCAATCGCCCGCATCCGCGCCGCCACCACCGGGTCGCTCGGCACCGCAAACGGCAGCTTGTCGATAATCACGCAGCTTAGCGATTCCCCCTGTACATCCACGCCCTGCCAAAAGCTCGACGTCCCAAACAGCACCGCATTCGGCGTCTCGCGGAACTGCTCCAGCAGCGCCTTGCGCGGCGCGGTCCCATGCAGCAGCAGCGGAAAATCCAGCACCGGCAGCAGCCGCTCATACAGGTCCCGCATCTGCGCGTAGCTCGTAAACAGGCAGAACGCCCGCCCCCGCGTAATGTCCAGCACGCGGCGAATGCAATTGGCGGCAGCCTCCGGAAAATCCGGCTCCCGCGGATCGGGCATATTGGGCGGCAGATAAAGCAGCGCCTGCTCGCCATACCTAAAGTGCGAAGGCACCACCAGCTCCCGCGCCTCCGTCAGCCCCAACCGCTTGCGCATGTGCTCAAACCCGCCCTGCACCGTCAGCGTGGCCGAGGTCAGTACGACCGTCGGAATCGTTTCGAAAACCCGCTCCGCCAGCAGCTCCGAAACATCAATCGGCGTAGCCTGCAAAAAAGTCGTCCGTGCCTGCGCACGAAACCCGCCGCCCCGTCCGCCCGCCGCAGCGTTGTCCCCCCCGCCGCTCATCCGGCGTTCCATCCAATACACCATGTTGCTGGCGTTCGACTCCAGCAGGAACTCAAGCTCCGTCCGCAACCGCGTTACCCGCTTCCGCAACCCCGGCGCTTCGTCAACCTCCTCCAGCGCATCCATCTCCGCTTCCAGCCGGCGCAGCGAAGCCCGCACGGAAAGATACAAGTCTCCCGATGTCTCCAGAAACTCCTCGCGCCCCGCAAACGGCTGCCGCCCATCCCCGCTCATTGGTAACCCGGCAAAAAACAGTCGCGCCCGCTCCCGCAGTTGCTGCGTGGCCGCAGGCAGCTTCTCGGTGCCTTCCTTGCCCCGCAGCAGCGCATCCGTATCCCGCGCCAATTCCTCAAACCGCAAATTGCTTACCGACAACCCAAAGTAGCTCGACGCCACATCTTCCAGCTCATGCGCCTCGTCAAACACCACCGCGGCGGCCTCCGGCAGAATTCCCGCGTCCGGCGCTCCCGCCGCCTCCTGTTTCACGCTCAAATCCGCAAAAAACAAGTGGTGGTTGACGATAATAATGTCCGACTCCAGCGCCTTCCGCCGCATCTCGGTCACAAAGCAGCGCCGGTAATCCGGGCAGGTCGACCCAAGGCAGGCCTCGGTCCGCGCATCCAGCTTGTTCCACAGCGCGCTTGATTCGGGCAGCCCGTCAATCTCCGCCCTATCGCCGGTCTCCGTCACTTGCTCCCACTCGGAAATCTGCCGGTACTGATCGATCTCTTCCAAGCCACTCAAGATGGGCTGACTTCGCAGCGTCACCAGCTTGTGCCGGCAAAGATAGTTCGCGCGCCCCTTCATGTAGCACACGCGCAAGGGTCCCAGCAGCGTCTCAAGAAAAGGAATGTCGCGGAAGAAAAGCTGGTCCTGCAGCGCCTTGGTACCGGTCGAAACGATCACCCGCTGTCCCGTGCGCAGCGACGGAAGCAGATATGCAAGTGTCTTGCCGGTGCCTGTCCCCGCCTCCACAATCAGGTGGCGGCGTTCCTCAAGGGCACGCTCGACGGCCTTCGCCATCTCCAACTGCCCCGGCCGGTACTCATAAGGCAGCGACGACTTCGCAAGAATTCCGCCGGGCGCAAAAAACTCGTGCAAGGTGGGTAGGGCACGGGTTGTGGTGTCGGCGGCGGCCATGGTGGGCTCACTCCATCATAGTGAGCCAGGTGAACTACCGCTTCCCAGCCCGCTTTTGGCCCGCATTCATCCAACTCGATATCATCAACGTCTCCTCCGACGTCGATCCGCACACGGCAACGTGCGCGCTTTTCACCGGCTTCTTGCGCCCTCCGGTGGTTCTCTGCGCAGCCATTGCCTTCTCAGCCGCCGCAGCGTATGGGTTCACAGGATTGAGATTCATTTGGTTACTTTGGACACGCATCGGGTTCTCCTGCAAACCCAGAGGCAAAAAAGGTACCGAATTCCCGCCTGGATGATTGGAAATGACTCATCTCGGCACCCCCGCAAGCCCCTCACCACGCCTCTCTCGCTCAAGAAGGACTAAGCTGGAAGAAGGCCCCTGTCCTATCCCAGGCGGGCGCGTCAACGCAAACGCGTCGCGCGAGCCCTAAAGTTTCTGATCCATTGGAGTTCTTTTGGCAAAGCATCACAGATCGGTAGTGCCCACCAGGCCGGGTGCCGCGACGCTCCCACTCGTGGCAATCGTAGGCCGCCCCAACGTGGGCAAGTCCACGCTTTTCAATCGCCTCACCGGCAGCCGCCGCTCTATCGTCGGCGACGAGCCCGGCATTACCCGCGACCGCATCTACGGCGAATACGAGTGGGCCGGCCGCAACTTTCGCCTCGTCGACACCGGTGGCATCGTACCCGACGACCCCGAACTCATCCCCATGGAAATCTACTCCCAGGCCAAAGTCGCCCTCCGGGAGGCCGACGCGCTGGTCCTCGTCGTCGACGCGCGCACCGAACTCGCCAGCCCCGACTACGACCTCGTCAAGCTCCTCATTCGCGGTGGCAAGCCCTGCTTCCTTGCCGTGAATAAAGTAGAGGGTGAAGCCATGGCCGCCGCCGCCGAAAACTTCCGCCAGCTCGGCCTCCGCAACGTTTTCCCTGTAAGTTCAGAGCACGGCCTCGGCATCGGCGATCTCCTCGACGCCATCTCCCAGGCTATCCCTGCCCCGCCCGCCTTGCCCGAAGAAGATTCGATCCCGGATACCGAAGACTCTATCGCCGAAGAGAATGAAATCTCTGAAGGCGCCCCGCTCCGCCCCGGCGATGACCTCGCCCATGCAGACGACCAAGAACCGGCACTCGACGAAGACGGCCGTCCCCTCCTCCGCACCCACGGCGACTATGAGCCGTATGAAACCTCCATCGCCATCATCGGCCGCCCCAACGTGGGCAAATCCACGCTGCTCAACGCCCTCACTGGAACCACGCGCGCCATCGTTTCGCCCATCGCCGGCACCACCCGCGACGCCGTCGATGAAGTCGTAGAGTTCGAAGGCAAGCAACTCCGCTTTGTCGATACCGCTGGCATCCGCCGCAAGGGAAAAACCCACCTCATGGCAGAGAAGATGAGCGTCGTCATGGCTCGCCGCCATCTCGAAGCAGCCGACGTCGCCCTCCTCGTCATCGACGCAACCGAGGGCGTCACCGGCGCCGACGCCACCATCGGCGGCTACGCACACGAGAGCGGCCGCAGCGTCATCATCCTGGTCAACAAGTGGGACGCCGTCACCACTGGCCGCACCGACGGCAAGCCCCCCGCCGACCGCGAAATCTTCGAAGAGCAACTCCGCCGCGTGCTCAAGTACCTGCACTACGCGCCGGTCATTTTTCTCTCTGCCCTTGACGCTACTGTCCCCGGAGCCAAGAAGCTCCTCCGTGTCCTCAATGAAGTCGTCGCCGTCGCAGCCGAGCGCCGCAAGCGCGTCTCAACCGGCCAAATGAATCGCTTCCTCGACAAGGTCGACTTCCAGCGCGCCCCCGTGCCCATGGCCAAGCGCCTCCGCATCTTTTACATGACGCAGGCCGCCGTTGCCCCGCCCACCTTCATCCTCTTCACTGACCGCGACATCCAGCTCCACTTCAGCTTCGAGCGCTTCCTCGAGAATCAGATCCGCGAGGCCTTCGGCTTCAAAGGCACCCCCATCTGGTTCAAAGTTCGCGCCCGCAACGCCAAAAAAGCCGACTAAACCCGGCCGCCTGCCTCAAGGCATCTGCGGCCGTTGAAACACCACATTCTCCACCCTCTTCCCGTTCGCATCCGTCAGCCGGAAATAACACCCATAGTTCCTCTCTGAATACTCCTGCCCAGTCGCCATGCTTGGCACATACAGGATGCGAACGTCATTCACTCCCTTATTCAGCACCAGCCGATCTACGGTTGCTTCCTTCCCATTCAGCCACACCTGCCGCACACACTCCTTGCAAACCACCGCCTGAACCGTCTGCGGCTGCTCGGCCACAATGCTCCCGTACAGCAGATAAGCCAGCTTGAAGTGCGGCGAATAAATCTCCTTGTCCCCAGGGTATGTGGACGGAAGATTCGGCTTCCCGGTCGTAGGAATCATGTCCGGGTCCAGAATCGCCCCCCGAGCAGCATCCACCGTCTTCCATTGCAGCGTCTCTCCGCCCGGCAGCGCATAGCTCTTCTCCACGGACGGCCCCCCAAGAATCTCCCGCCCCGCGGCCAGTGGGTCAAACCCCGCCACATCCCCGGGCAGCGGCCCCATCATCAGAAAACCATTCCGAGCTAAAGTCGCCGGAGGCTCTCCCCCCGGCACTTCGCACGTCAGATACAGCCGCCCACGCAATTGTCCCCGGTACTCCACCTGGGCCACGTCATACTCCGTCCCGTCCATGTAAGCTGCAGCATCGGCTCGCTCCGTCAACGCAACCCGCACTGTTACGCTCCCGCCGGGCTCAATCGCACTCACCTCCCGGTTGATCACGCCCTCCCGCCATCGAAGCGGCAGCCGGAAAGCCACGCGCACATCGGTAATCCGCGCCGTTCCATCGTTCTTGAGCGTTAGAGCCAGTTCCTGTCCCCTCCGAAACAGCAGCGCCCGCAAACTTCCTCCTCCACCCTCCGCCGTTTCCAGTTGGTCGCTGTTCGTTGGATTGTCCCGCTCCGCATAGATTTGAGTCGCCCCCCGATCCCGATCATGAAAGAAATCGAAGCCATACGATTTGCCCAGCGCCAGCGGTTTCACATCCGCGTCCAAAGAGTCGACACCAACCACATCGTCTTTGCCCACTCCCTCCGCCTTGAACGTAAGCGGCGTCCAGTCGTTCAGATCCACAGGCTCGGGCCGCACCAGCTCCGCGCTCAAAACCTTGCCCTTCACATGAACGTTCAGCCGCGAATAGAGTGCCTGATACCGGTACGCCCCATAGTGATTCTCCGTCGTATACCAAAGCTCCTTTCTGTCCGCCCACTTCTGATAGGTCGCGCCCAGCACCGGAAACTCCGGCCCTCCCCAATTCGACACCCACGCATGCATTGTCACCAGGAACAGCGGCCTTTCGTCCCCACCCGGTGGCTCCGCCAGAAACTGGGTCAGCACCCCATCCGAGCTTCTGCCGTCCAACATGATGAACCGCGTATCCAGAAACCCGCTCGCCTTCCGCCCCGCGTCGTAGTTGTTCTCCCCCAGCAGGTAGTACCCCGCCCTCCGCAGCATCTCGTCAAAATCCAGCCGATCAACCCCCTGCCGATACGAGGACTGAAAAGCCACAAAGGGATACACGAAAGCCATCACAGGCGAAGCCGTCCGGCTCTCAAGCTCCACGCGAACCCCCATAATCTCCCGGAACGCCGCGTTGCTCGATAAGGCAGGCAAAACGGGATGCGTCAGCGTATGCCCGCCAATCGAGTCCCCACCCTGCAGAAGAATCCGAGGAATCTCCACCCCGGGATCACTCACGGCAATCCCCGTAGCCTTGCTGTCCTGGTACCAGCCGCTCAGGCTGTTCAGGTAGAACGTCCCAAACTGCCCGTTCTTCGCCATCACCTCGGCCGCGCGCACATCGTTGATCGTGCTATCGTCCCAGCGTGAAGAGAATCCCGCCCGGAAATCGTGATAAAGCGGGACAATCCGAAGCTCCGCCCGCCGCGCCGCCTCTGCCGTCTTAAACGTCACGCGGAACGTCTGCGAATACGACCGCATCCCAGCCGGCCCCAGCCCAACTGCAGCCGCCTGCGCCCACCCCGACCCGCAAACCAGCCCAATGAAAACAGCAAACAAAACTCCCGCCAACCGAATACCCGCAACCACCGGTCTCCTCATCATCATCCCCATTCCAACCCCGACGTGCTGTGTATCAGGGCATGACTTCAGTCATGCCAAAACCGCTCAAAAATGAGTCGGGCTTCAGCCCCTGAGGCATTCCCCGAATCCTCGATAGCCGCCCTATTTGACACTAAGCGGAAGAAGTTTACCGCCGGAACCATTTCATCAGGTTCCACCACTGCCGTTCGATGACTGGGGTCCTATCGACGTACCACATCCCCGAAAAGTGGGCGCTGTAGTCCTTGCCCCGGTTGTCCACGATTGACACGTCACAGACATAGGGGGACATAGTGGTGCCGTGCGGACTGGTCTCGCTTTTTAGCAGATCATACTTAAGCGTGAGAGTGGCTGATTGCACCAGATCGCGATCCGATCCAGATCGCGTCACCATATCCCAGAACATCTTCGTGTACCAGTGCGGTACTCGCGTAATGGGGTCACCTAACAGCAACGCTGGCCGTCCGTCGCCAACCATAAAATCGATCACCAGAGTGTCAAGCCCGGTCTCGCGCGCAAATCTCAGAATGTGCCCCATCGTGTAGTCGTCGACGGAGTAATTCATCAGGCTGGTGAAAGAATGTCCAATGTTGTGGGCGACACCCTTGAGTACTTTGTAGCGCGCCATATGAAACCTGCTCGAGTTGGCATGCGGCCATCGGCATCATCCTATCAGTCTGAAACTCCATCCGCTCGCATTTCTCAGCCCCGCACAAAACCCTTGACGCATTCCTATATCGGTATGTAATCTCTCCCTATGGCCCGAGCAAGCACCACCTCCGATGCCTTCAACGCCGTCGCCGAACCCCGCCGCCGCGAAATCCTCATCTATCTCGCCTCAACCGAACGTCCCGTTGGCGATATCGTGGTTGCCCTCGGCCTCGAACAGCCCTCCGTCTCCAAACACCTCCGCGTATTGCGTGATGTGGGCCTCGTCCGCATGCGTTGCCAGGGCCGCCAAAAGCTCTACCGCACCAACGCCGAAGCCATCCGCCCCCTGCACGAATGGTCCGCCTTCTTCGAGCGCTACTGGAAGCACCAGCTCGACCGAGTCAAGGAGCGTGCCGAAGAAATGGTCCGCCTGCGCTCAACGGAATCAAATTCCCCATCCCCCAACCGCAAGGAGAAACCATGATCCCCACCGAACAGGCTCTCGAGAACCTCACCCTTACCATCAACCAGGAAATCCAGGTCCAGGCCCCTCTGGATGTAACTTTTGCCGCACTCCTCGAGCAGCTTGGCCCCGGCAACGAAACCCCCGACGGCAAGTCGCTCAACATGAAAATCGAGCCCTGGCCCGGCGGCCGCTGGTACCGCGACCTCGGCGACAACAATGGCCACTTCTGGGCCCATGTCCAGGCCATCAAACAGCCCACTTTGCTTGAATTCGTCGGCCCTTTATTCGCGTCCTTCCCATTCCTCTCCAACGTGCAATACCGGCTCAGTGAAGTCGATGGTGGAACCCTGATCAAATTCCGTCACTCCGCGCTGGGCGTCCACACACAGGAGCAGGTGGGAAACATGAACAAAGGCTGGACCTCCATGAACCAGCGCGTTCGCACTTTCGCCGAAGCCGGAAAATAGCACTCGCTGCGGCCCTTCGCGATCGCCTTTTTGCGCCAGACGGTACCGAACACCCTCGGCAAATTCCCGCCTCAACCCGCCGCCGCCGTGGCCCCACGGCTGCGGCGCTGCGTTGACTTTCCACGGCCAAGTTCATATCGTCGAGGTAACCTAGAGCAGCGTCGTCGATGCAACAGCCACCCTCAGCCGAATCTTCGAAAGGGGTTTGACTATGAAATGCACGAACTCTGCAACAATTTGCCCAAAGTCGGTCAAAGGCCAGACCGATAAAAAATTTCACTACTACCTCCTCCTCGCAATCCTCTGCTTTTCCGCTCTTATTCTTTCGCCGCGCCTCAATGCCCAGGCCACCGGCAGCTTCGCCGGCAATGTTC
>Ga0302319_10012448_pt1 | contig 16045 bp, 7 predicted proteins | sample Bog_T0_2_FD_203319 | JGI IMG/M metagenome (GOLD analysis project Ga0302319, IMG submission 203319) | Peat permafrost microbial communities from Stordalen Mire near Abisko, Sweden - Bog_T0_2 | ecosystem: Environmental > Terrestrial > Soil > Wetlands > Peat | place: Sweden: Abisko, Stordalen Mire...
AGCAAGGAATTGGTTATTCCTTTAGAATGATCCAAGCCGCTAGGAACTACATCCGCCAAAGAGTTGATCAACGTGCCGCTCAACTTGCTCAGGGACACGGACAGCAAGCAGGATCTGCTGGAGGACTACTCCTTTTGATCAAGTCAATCGAGATCAACATTCTTGGCCTTAATTTACTTGTTGGTTGCAGCAATTCAATCACCACGGGCAACAGGAACATCTGTACGTTCCAACTGAAGACCGAACAAGGTGACGTCAAAATTTTCGCACACTCTGTTGCTACGACCGACAACAACTGTCTCATCTATGCATTGACGATTCATCATTTTTACGAAACTCGAGGACCTACTACCCCCTACGCAAGTTATTTAAGTGACCGAAAACGAAAGTACCTTGAGTTCCTTAGGAACAAAAACCTCCTTGGCTCGGTAAACGATCTTCATCCGGCCATTACTCAACAGGAGATGGTTGGTCCAGTCCCCTTCATCCCTGAGCAACTTGTTTCTTTTTTCAAAGTTCACATCTGCGCCTTTGTTCCCGTAGCAACACAAGGGGACAACACAAGTCGGAGCAATTACACCTTAAAGCTTTTTGTTGATACCCGAACCGATCAACGCCTCGTACAAAGGTTTCCTAATCTCCCTTGCGTCAAATTCATCCTAAAAGATGTCTTTGAAGAGGGAGTACCCTCTAAACACGTTTGGATGATTTTGAATGATTGTGACTCAATTTACAACGGAATAAGGAGGATCTGCGACACCTGCCAAGTAGCCTGTTTGATTGATCCCCTTGATTCAACCAAGCTTCAAAAGCACAAATGCAACACCAAGAAAGGAGCTTACAATCGAACCCGTTTAACCAAAAAGTCGCTGATAGATACTAGTACCTTCCTTGACCCATCTGAGCAGCAGGTCGTTATTGAATGGGATCAAGGGCAGGATGCACTACTTGAAGAACTCAACGCCGAAAACCCAATTCCGGACCCCAAGTTCAAACTTCCCAACTGCCAGTACGACAAAAACCGCCACCTTCTTTTCATTGATTTTGAAGTTTTCTTCGAAAAGGAAAACGCAGGATTAGGGATAGTATATGGAGTAGGGATCTATGAGCTTTGGAGTGGAAATTACATTGAATACTTTGGCCCTCATTGCATGACTGAACTGATCTCTTTGATGAAAAGCTATGATTTCGGGGTAAAGCTTGTTGCCTACAATGGAGCCCGCTTTGACATGCTCTTCATGGCGCGTCACCTCCTAAAGGACCCAGCCTGCCTGGTCAGCGACTACATTGTGAACAACGCTGAGCTGTTATCCATGAAAATCCAGTTTTTGAAAGGGGATGGTACCCCCAACAAACACATCCATTGCATCTGGGACTTATGCAAATTTACCCAATCTTCCCTCAGGGACGCCTGCAAGTCCTTTGGGGTCGAGAACGCCAAGTCACATTTCCCCCACTCAATGATGAAATCATTTGATGACCTTTATTACGTCGGACCCTATCCTTCAAAGGATAAGTACCCCGATCCAGAAGACCCTGACTTAGCTGAATTTCTATCTACTCGTGCAGACAAGGTCTTCAATCTTTTTGAGGAGTGCTCCAAGTACCTCAAACTCGATGTGATTTCGATGGTTGAAATCTATGATAAAATGAATGCTTCTTTCAACAAGATCTTTGCTTCTATCGTTCCCTCGAAAATTCAGCTCTCAGCCTACTTCTCCCTCTCTCAACTGTCTTACTGCATTTGTCAACTTGTCTGGGCCAAGGGAAACATCCAAGTTTACCCTCCTGCTGATGTTCGTGCGTACAACATTTTTAAATCGGGGTACTATGGTGGTCGAGTTGATTATGGAATTCGTAATTGGGAGTGTGAAGGGTACAAGGAATTAACCCAAACTCCGGAAGCTTACAACTCAATTGAAGAGTACCTCACTTACCTTGATGTAACTTCACTTTACCCCCACGTAATGATGGGAAGGTACTACCCCTACGGGAAATCGTATCTACTGAACGGAGACAAACACAAGTACATCAACCTTGCTGTGAACCACCCGGAATCTAGAGCCAAACTGATTTCCGAACTTCTTCCTTACTTTGAAATCGATCTTTCCGGACGCTTTTCGAAACCCAAAAAAATCACCCACGCCGAACTCCAAAAACTGCCTCTTTCTGCTCGCCTGGTCTGTTCTTACTGGGAAATTAGTTTTACACCCCCTGCCGACGCGGCTTCTGCTTACCACATGTATCGCTCAAAGACGGGAAAACTCAAATCTGATCTTTTCCCCAACAGAGGATGGTTCTACATGCCTGATGTCCTCGCCATGCTGATCGCTGGTTACGTTTTTACCACAGTTCATCATGTTATTGCCTGGGAAAACATTGGTTTTATCCTGGAGGATGTGATTAAGCTGGGCAAAGTCATCAAAGATTCGGGAGCAAATGGTGTTTTCAACGAACTTGGAATTCAAATCGAGGCTCCGGATGCGATCAAGAAGTACATCGGCAAACTGCTCCTGAACTCCCTTTACGGCAAATTTGGTCAATCAATCAAGGATGAAGTTTTCCAGACTTTGTGTACCACGGCTCAAGTGGCTAAGTTTGCCAAGGAAAACTACTGGACTGATACAATTTACATCAACGCTGAGGTACCCCCTGGTCAAGAGGCTAAAAAAGTCGTTTTAGTCAAAGGAACAAAGAGAGAAGGGGAAATAACCACCAACAAACCCACTTTCCTCGCCGGATTTGTGACAGCCTATTCCCGTTTCCAGAATTACTTCGAAGTACGCCGCAGAATTGAGGAAGATTTTAGATTATCCCCCTCCCCCATCAAGCACAACATCTGCTACCACGACACAGACAGCTTCATCGTGTCGAGTACCTCAGTTAACCTACTACCCCCTTACCTTCTTGTGCAACCTGGAGAAATGGAACGTTTTGGTCAAATGAAAGACGATCTTGTTTCCGCCTCCAAGAAGTACAAGTCATTGAAAACCCAACTTCCCATCAAAATCATTAAACTGATCGTGCTAGGCAAAAAGATGTACTACGTTGAATACATGTTACCCGATGGGACAATTGAGCATCTTCAAGCCTGCAAAGGGATCAGTCAGGAGGTACCCAAGGAGGCCTTTGAACGCATTTCCCAAACTCCAACTGCTGAAACCTTCACGACAGCTCCCAGGATCTCAATGAACAAACGCTTTGTAACCTCGCAATCACTCGGAAAAGCCAAGAAACTAGCCCTTGACGCTGAAGTCCGTGATCTCAAAAAGTCTCGACCAGATGAGAACAGTACCACCCTCATGGATGACATTATCGATTTGACCGACACCAGATTGGCTGAAATTGCTTTGTCTGATTACGATGAAAATGTCTCTTTTACAGTCGCTTTGAAGGAAAACGAAACGAGGACCCTGAACGCTACTCCTTCTCACGATAAAGCTTTTGATCCCACCAAAGGACGCTTTTTCCCTTACAGCCCTACTACCCCTCAAGAAATCATAGATTTCAACGAAGAATTGATTGGTTCCCTCTACACCCCCGAAGCAGCCATCCGAAGCAGCTACAAATCAGTGCTTGAAGTAAAACTTACCGTTGAAATGGCCGCACACACAGAAATGGAGGAAATAGAAGAAGAGGAAGAAGAATGGATGTTTGGTGCGGATGAAATATATTACGATTAATCACTTCTTTCCTTGAATTTTCTTCAACAATTTCCTAACTTTCTTCTTCTTCTTTGTGTCCTTGAGCGCCTTTGAGAGCTTCTTGGTTCCTTTCATTTTGAGTTTCCATTCCTTCATTAATTCTTCCACTGTTTTGAAGGGTTTTCTCCTGTTCACGATGGGTTGAAACACTTTAAGAAGTTTATCCAGGGTTTTTCCAATTTTCTCGTTGTTTTCAGTTCCTGTGTTCTTAGAGGTGTTTTTGATCTGCTGCAAAAACACGAGACCCGCCTTTCCAAGCTGACCGTTGAGACCATCGTCTACAGGGGGTACCTCCTGCAAAAAACCTCCAGGTGGATTCACTCCAGGAGTTCGATCTCCTGCAAGCGGATTTCCCGCTCCAGTAGCCATACGGGACGCAGCTGCTAATCCAGGAGCAAAGGCTCCTCCTCCTCCTCCGAAAAGCCCGGATGATTCTGGGAAAGGAGTTCCACCTCCAAAAAAGCTGCTTTGTTCTGGAGGAGGAGGACTACCACCACCCCCACCAAGACTGTGTAAAAGAGAAGGGGTAGAAGTCAAATTTGGTTGACCGAAGGTACCAGCTCCAAACGTAGGAGAAGAAGGAGAAGAAGGAGGAGAAGATCCTGAACGTGATGCAGATGCTCTTTCAGCTCGAAGTAATCCGAGCGTATGAACAATCTCGGCTTGATTTTCTTTGAGTCTCTCAAGACCAGCGTTCACGGTTTGTAGATAGTCGTCCGTATCCTGACTGAATTTCTGATGTCTTTGTGAGAGCGCTATAAGTTCTGCTCGAATTGGGTCGGTGTGCGTCCGGATTCCTGCATCCACGCCACCGTTGGAAATAAATTCATTCATCCGGGTTTGGATTTGTGCTATCTCATTAACTCTTGCTTGAAGAGGATTAATCCCAAAAGCTTCAAATTGTTCAGCCAAACGTTGCTGATTTCCTAGGACAACATTAAAAGCAGCAGTCAATCTCTCATCCAAGTCACGCTTTCGCTCCTCAGTTCTTTGGAAAAGATCCTCCAGCTGTTGACGAGCAAATTGTAAGTCTCTCTCATTTTGTCTACCCTTACCGAGCGCCGCCTCCACATCTTCTTCCACGAGTGTAACACGACCTATATCTCTTGCCTTGCCTTTTTCTAGATCTTCAAGTTGCTTTCGTAGATCATGCTGTTCTTGTTCCAGTTTTTCTCGTTGTACAGCAAGCGCTTCCAATTGAGCTATTCCAACAACTGTACCCGCAAGATCTTCCTGTGCTTGGGGTTGATCTGGTAAATTTTCTGTCAATTCTTGTAAAATTCCTGAAGGACCTGCTCTATCAAGCATCATTTGATTTTCTCTCTCTGTTCCATCGTCAATTTCTCCTTGTTCTCCCAGTTCCATTTGAACAGGTTCATCTCCAACAACAGCAGCAGGTTCACCACCACCCTCTCCAACAACAGGAGCAGGTTGAGCACCACCATTATTGATAGTGATATTGATACCACCTTCATTTCCTATTCCTCCTCCTCCTCCAGCCATCCTTTCTCTGTTTGTTCCGATATCTCCTTGCTCCTCTTGATTGACCGGTTCATCACCCAAAAACCCCGCTGCTGGTTCTACCTCTGGACGAGGAGGAGCCTCAACCGGCTGCTCCTCTGCAATTTCCTCCTCCTCTTCAGGTTCCTCCTCCTCCTCCTCTTCAGATCGCTCCTCATCATATTCGTCATCGCGAATTCGACGACCATCGTCGTTCTCTTTAATGACAGTGTTCTGTTCAATTTCACCTTCCTCGCTATCATCAAGATCATCACGATCAACTTGTTGCCATCCATTGTCTTCCCCTTCTCCCTCCTCATCCTCCCACGGACCCTCCCCTTCTTCCCCTTCTTCCCCTTCTTCCTGCTGCTCCCCTTCTCCCTGCTGCTCCTCTTGCTGTTGTTCCCTTCTTCTCTGCTCCTCCTCTTGTTCCCTTCTTCTCTGCTCCTCCTCTTGTTCCCTTCTGCGATTTTCCGCTAACCGTTCTTGGTCGCGCACAAAATCTTCTCCTGCCTCTTGATCCTCTGCAAGATACGCTGCAGCTTCTCGTTCATCCCTTTCTCTTTGTTCTCGGTCCAAACGCTCGTTGTATTCTGCTTCGGTCTCCTGAACGTCAGGTGGCTCAGGTCGTCCTTTTTTTGATGGACTTTTCACTCTTATTCTTCCTTTTTCTGGACTACCCTCCAGCCTTAATTGATCTTCTTGAACTTGATTTTCATCTCTAGCTCTCTTTGTTGGTGAACCCTGATCAAAATTATCAAACAGAACAAGCTGTTGCCCTTGATCCACTTCAACTTTCTTGGATGGACTGACTCCTCTCCCATAATGATCCTCTTCATTTCTTCTCACTCTTGATCTTCCTCTTCTTGATGATGATTCTGCTTCATCATCTAGGACAAGCTCATCAACAGGCACTCCAGTTTCATCGGTTCCAGGACCCAATTTGTTTGAAACATCCTTAACGTTTGTTTTCTTAATAGCAGAATCCAATCGATCCGTCAGCTCCTTGAATCTGATTGCTTCAGCCTTTGCTGCTCTCTCAGCTTCTTTCTTTGCTCTCCTTTTTCTCTGAGAAGAGGATTCTCCTCGCTCAGCTTTTTCCTGTAAGTCCTGAAAGCTTTCTGCCACTTCTTTTTCTTTTCCTTTTCCTTTACTGTCCGGTGTTTTTGGAGGAGTTGATTTAATCTCTTGCACTTGACTTTCCACAAGTTGGTCCTCTAGTTCGCGAGATTTCGTGCCGAGGTCTCTAACGATTTTCGTTTGTTCTTGAATTCTTCCAGCCAATTCTGCCGATTCTTGAGCGCTTTTAGGGCTGTTTGCAGGAGAACCCAATCGTTTAGTTAGCTGCTTGAGAAGGAGAAGGGCTTCTCCTCTTTCTCTCTTCATTCTCTTGATTTCTTCTTCCTTTTCCCTTCTGATTTCTTCTTGAGGATCATCTCGAGGACGAGGAGGGGTTCCCCTTTTTTCCTGTTCCTTCAATTTCTTTGCTCGATCCATTTATTGGTAAGGAGTTTCAAACAAGGTAAAAATCGGAAAAAATGGAAGGGAGGTGGGTAGGGTCTCGAATTTGTGCGAGAAAGTTAGGAAATGGAATTTGAAAGGTAATTTCATCCGGCTGGATGTCTGATTCTTCCTCGTCTGGTTCGTGTTCTGCGATTTCGTTTAAGGTATAAGGTCTCAAGAAGGTATTGAAGAGGTAATAATTAAAAGAAGGGATTCCATTGGCAGGGATCCACTTGATCATTAAATTGGCAACAAAGACCCAATTGAAAAGGTAAGCTTTGAAGCTCATGTTGGTTAATTGACCTAACACGTCGGCTCCTTCCGATTTTGAAGTTCTGAGGTACTCCTCTGATAAACCATCCTCGATGTAAAATTTGTCCCTGACAAAAGCGGAAAAGGTTCTTGCCAAAGCCCAAGATTGGACATTGTCAGGTTCTATTGGATCCAACATGGTGTAGTAGTCCTTCTCGTGTTCAAAAATCTGAGAGAAGGTGTTGGATAAAATGTTTCCTCTGTCAGGATTCTTGGTGTAAGAGTACAACTGCTCAAAAGCATGATCAAAGGCCTTGTTGATGCTGAGGGCGTAACTTTCTTGATCATAATTGTTGAAGGTACTACTCAAACTCATTTCCGCTTGATTCCGCGGATTTTCCAATTGCTTCTGCAAATCTTTTTCCGCAGAAGAGGTTTGTTTTTTATCCATGAACCACTTCAAATTAAAAGCAATCACAGGGTCCTTGAAATCAGATTCCACAGCGATGTCTCTCAACGATCTCAAAAAGGGCATATCGATGGCGGCGTTCATGAGTGCCAGACCGTGGGTGAAATTGAAAAAATCCATGACGAGCATAGGAAGGTAATTGCTAATGAAGTTGCTCCAAAAAATCAAGTAAAAATCGTACAATTCCCTCTGGTAAATTTCTTTGCGAAGACTGGGTTGAGAAATGTGCGTTTCGACGTTTTGGTCAAAGGCAGAATTAAAAGATTGCTGAATCAAGGCCGTCATGAGTTCATTTCCATCAGTGGGGGTACCACCCTCGTTTTGAAAAACGACATTGTTTTCCATCAATTTTTCCAAAAAGAAGTACTCCATACAACGATCCAAAACCCCATCCTTGTAATAAATGTCCAATTCTTCCGGTGTTAAGGATTCACCATCCACCCCGACCAGCATGAGGTACTGTTGAAACGCTTGTGTGTCCATGACTTTTTTCCCGCTCTTAGCAAAATTAGTCCTAACAGCTCCCATCAAGCGCATCATGGATTCATCAAAGGGTTCTACCTGAACCGTGGAAATCCTGCTAGCCAAGTTAGTCAAGGTGAGTTCCAAATTCCCGGCAAGGGTATCCCTGATGGTTCCATTATCAATTTTAGCCAGCATCTCTTTCATGAAAACCAAGATGGCCTGATTCACCATGAAACAGTAAGTGTTCAAAACGGCAGCAAATCGCTCATTCATGTTCTTGTGGAAAGAAAGGCAACCCCCAGCATAATAAAAATTCATGAAAGCAATCGTCTCAAATGTTTCCTCATCTCCTCCTGCTGCGGCGTTAAAAGCTCCTCCATTCATTTCATTCAAGTGCTGATGGATTTGTTCCTTTCCTCCTTTCATCAGTTCAAATTTCCTATCAGCGAAAATCCCCATTCCGGAGAAAACGTCCGTCATGGTCTCGTTGAATTGTTGGTTCACAGTTGTGGGTCTTTTGTTGAAACCACTCAGAGTCTCCACAAAGGGGCGGTACCCCTCTTCCATTCTTCCCGTTTTGGGTCCAGTGAGGTACTTCCCTACAGCCTTAATCACGTTTCGCATGAGATCGTCAAAGGACCTACCCCATTTTGCATCATCAGCCATTTCTGGAGGAGTGGGGAAAATAAAAGGAATAAAAGAAAAAATTAAAGAAAAAACAAAAAACAAAAATTTTCCCCCTCCAAAAATTTCTTTCCACGCCTCCCTTTTCCCTTTATGGCAACCAATCAACCTCAATCATCACAGCCCGCTTCATCGGTATCGTCGGGTTCAAACAATTCAGAGGCACCGCAGGCGCAGCCTGCCCCCGCCTTGGGGCCACCCGGGGGAGGAGGGGGGAATGGGGGAGGGGTCCCGAGCGGCGCCCAGGCCCAGGCGAGGTCAAGTAGTCAAGCGAGAAGCACAAAATTCATGACCCCAGAAGAGAGGAAGGAATGGGCTAACAAAATGAATGAGATGAAACGAGCCAAGAAAGCAACTCTTCAACCTGCTGTTCCTTTACAACCTGCTCCTCCTCCCCCCAAGGAAGAAATCAAACCACCTGAAGTTAAACAAGGGGTGGTACCCCCTCAAAAACCCAAGGAAGTGGAGGATGCTCAAGCGAAATACAAACAATTGGTGGATCATTACACAAAGGAATTCAATGAAAGGAATCAACCCACTACCACCAAAAATGAAAAAACTCAGCTGGAATCTCTTGCCAAAAAGGAAATGGAACACTTAGCCAAGGACCCTCAATTGTCAAAATTACTGCGAGATTACATGGGAGCCACCATTAATGGACGATTTGATGATCTGGAGAAGAAATTGGGGCTCTTGGCGGAACTGAATGATGAGGATCTCGCTGAACTGGGAATCAATTCTTCTTCCGAAGAGGAGGAGGAGACAGAAGAAACCACTTCATCAACAAAGAAAAAAAGCACAAAAAAACAAACCACCCCTCCCACTGAATCAGACGAAGATGAGTACCCCACCAGCAAAGAGAAAAAGGGGAAGGCCCCCGAAAAAGCAGCAAAAAGACGTCGAGGTGGAGGTCCCTTTGGAGATGACTCCGATGACGAAATCGACTACTCCAAAAGCAAAACTGAAAGCAACCGACAAGCAAGGTACCAAACAAGACCCTACTACCGCTCCAAACCTTCTATTCCTGACAGTTACCTTGCTTCCCTTTTTTAATTTTTTCTTTGTTACCAATAAAAGACAACTTCAAACGAGATTACACTGTCCATAAGGGGGATCAATTGGGTTCTGATTTTTACAATGTGGGGAAAATGAAACAAACCAACACCAATGAAGTGCAGTACGACCCTCTTCTCCCCACCCATCCTTTCTTCATTACTGCTGTGGGACCTAGACACACTGGGAAATCAAACTGTATGGTCGATCTTGTTGTGAACAAAATTACACCAGGCTTCTTTGATTTAATCATTATTTACTGCAAGACCATCCATGATGATGACAAATGGGAAGCACTCACCCAGGATCATGTTGGAGATGATATGATCAGAACGGAGTACAGTGAAGAACAAATTTCAGCCGATTATGAAACCGTTTGCCAAATGAAAGCCCAAAACCCAGGATTACGTTCCTTGATGATCTTTGATGATATGATTGCTGATAACGTTTCCAACAAATTCAAAGTGGACAAAATGGGACAACTCGCTGCCATGGGAAGGCATAAAGGAATCTCTGTTCTTTTTGCCACCCAATTCTACAAGGCTCTGGCTCCCTTGATCAGAACCAACACTACCCACCTACTTGTCTTCTTTCAATCCAACGGACAGGAATTCAATTCCATCCAAGAAGCCAACTGTGCTCATATGAACAAGAAAACTTTCACAAAAATTTACCAAGAAGTCTTTGAGGATCTTGATCCAAGGCACCATGAAGGAGAAAGACCCTTCCTTCAAGTTAACAACACAAAACCCCTCAAAGATAGGTACTGGAAGAATTGGAACGTACCCATCAAAATTGATGGAATGAGTACAGAGGAAACAGATTTAGGAGGAGCCAAAATTCCTAACAAAGCCCAAAGAAAACGAAAGGAATTAGACTTTGAGGAAAGTGATTCAGGACCTGAAATTGTTTTGGATGAAAGTGATGAAGATTAAGAAATTCCTTTTTTCATTTTTTCTTTCTTTAATTTTTCACACACCCCTTTTCACCCACTTCTGCTGACTTTTTTAATAAAATGGGTTTCTTGGGTTCTCTCGGCAAAGCCGTGGGAAATTTTTTGAATAGTGATTCAGAAGGCGAAGGTGGTTCCCGGAAACTAGGCGTCAAAGGCATGTTGGGAAAAGCTTACAATTTCGCTAAAGGCGTTTACAATCATCCCGTTACCAGACAATTTGCCAGTGATGCGTACCATCACTTCAAAAATCATGAAAAGTACGGAGGACTTGCTCGTGCTGCCAAACAATTCCACAAAGATGGAAATATCTTCTCTGGAGTTGACAACTTTTCGAGAGGAGTTCACCAAGCCAAAACTGGGGAAAGAGCAAAAATTTACAACGCCAGACAAGGTGTCAAACGACCTGCTGAAAAAGCTTTTCGTGAAACACAAAGAGACATGAGAGGTCAACGCCCACCACCCCCACCACATCCCTCTCAAAGATCGCGAGAACGTTATTAGTTTTTTTAGTTTTTTTATTTTTTTATTTTTTAATTTGTCGTCATCATGCCTCCTCGTCACCTCTCCTCTGGTTCTCTCAAACATCTTGCCAAACTCAGCGTCATCACCAACAGACTGAAATCCTTGAAAGCTCCACCTCCTCCTCCCCAAAAACAAAAGAAGACCTCTTTCAACAACACCACCAAAAGGGTTAATCCAAGGAAAACAGCTGAACCCAAGAAAAGAACCCTTGACGATGGATTTTTTTAATTTGTTTCTTAGTGTTCTTTTAATTTTTTCATTTTTGTAAATAAACCTCGTCGTCTTCCACCACCCCTCTCCCTCATTCTCCTTTTTTCTTTTTTCTCTTTTTTAACAAAAAGATGAGTGACTATTCCAGCCAAATCAGAGGAGAGGGACAAGATGGGAAACCTTACAACATCCCCATCGTGGCTACCAGTCACTTTAGTCTCAAAAATCAAAAAACTTCCTCCATCATCGTCACCCGTTCCCAAGGAAAGTTCACCCCCAAAAATCAGGGTACCTTCACCTCAGGTGACATTTTGCGTATCGAAATTCCTTCCACCCAATGGTTGGATACAGAGGAGTTTGCAATCAGCTGTGAAGTGGCTATCGTCACTGCGGGTACTACTACTCCCGTCGGTTATTGGAAACCTGACAATTACACTGCCAACTCCCTCCATTTTAATCGTCTCAAGAATGGAGTCCAATCACTCTTTGACAGAGTCAAAATCATGCAGGGTACTAGTATCCCTCTGGAAGATATCCAATCTTACAACATCCTCCATCTCATGCTCCTCTATGGATCCGCTCCCAAGACCTGGGTGGATAATATTGGTTTCCACCTGGAGGGTGTCCATTCCGGTTGGAATTTCACTCAACAGTGCATCATGAACAACTGGAACACAAATGGAGGTGCAGGAACAGGAATCGGTTCTACAAACTTGCACGAGTACTACTTCAGACCTTACCTCGGACTTTTCAGAACAGGAAAATTTTTGCCTATGGGGTACCTCGGTATGCTCACCTTTGAGTTTTATTTTGTCACTCCTCCGGCAGGTCTTCTCACTTCTTGCCGCGGTCAGATCAATGTGGCTACCAATAGTACCACGGATGGTGTCTATTGGAACGGTATTACCAACGCTCCTGCCGCGGACACTGGTTTCAATGATGCTCAACAGTATGCTCTTCCTAATGGAAATGTCAGCTTTATCATGCAAAATGTCTACGCTCACTGCGTCTGGCTCAACCCTCGTGAAGAACTCAACAACGCCCTCCAAGAAAAACTCAAGGCGGGTACTGGGATCAACGTTTACTTTGATACCTTCAGGAATCAAACCAGGCAAATGAACAACCAGTTTTCAACGGGTGAACAGGTTGTCATCATCAATGAGCGCGTTGCTTCCCTCAAGGGAGTGATCGGTGGAATGATCAATCAATATGATGATCGTTCCATGTCACGCGAAATTAGGTTTAATCCCAACGGAATGCAAAAGTACCGTTGGAGAATTGGTGATACCTTCTACCCTCAAACAGATGTCATCGTCGAAAAGGGAGGGGTGGAAGCTTATGTCGAACTCATGCGTTTCTTTGGACAAGACACCAACGTTCTCGCAGACAATCTCATCAAGTACCTCAATTATGCTCCAGAAGCCCGCGTCCTCAACAATCTTCAAGGAAAGATTGTTAAAAATTCCCCTTGTCGAGGTGTGGGTCATTCTGATCGTTTCTTGGTCGGATTCAACTGTGAAAATTCAGTGGGACAAATTTCAGGAATTGATACCCTTCGAATGAATTCTGACATTGAACTCAGGTACACCCTCAACACAGACCTGAACGGTACAGGACTTTACAGCAGAAACTTTGTCGCCATTCAACATGAACAATGGAATCAAAACAGCCCAAATCGCGTCGCTCCAGTGCAGAATTTGTACGGAGCGACAGCTTTCTTTGCTGCCAATCCTGCTTTTACGACAGGAGCATCAGCAAACGGACCTTACTGGAACACCGTTATTGATTTCAGCGCGAATCTCGCTGTTACCTGGACTGGTGTCGGTGATATCACTACTCTTGCTGGAACTGCTGATGGCGCCAGAAATAACGCCTTCATGGCGCCTTTTCTCACTGAACTCATTCACCCCTTCAATGATGAATCAGGACCTTGCGGTTTAGTCATGATGTATGGAGTCACCCAAGGAGTGTTTGGTGCAGTGGGTCTCCATCTGGCTGGTAACTATGTTAATGGTAATGCTTCAGATGTAACGGCATTTGACGCGGGTTTTGCAACGACCAGAATTGTTTCTCTCTACACTCCTTGTCTCTTTCCCACGTATTTCACGTGGCAATTTTTCACTCATTTTGATGCTGTCTTGCAGATCAAGACGTTTGGAACGTGTGCTACCACCACGGATATTTTCCAACTTTGATTTTATTTTCTTTTTTTTCTACCAAATAAAATCTTCTTTTCTTCCCTTCACCCACTTCTCCTCCTTTTTTTCCTATGGCTTACTACCTCCAGGGGGAGGTACACAGAGAATTTATCTTTGATTGTAATGAGTACTCCAATCAGACTATTCCCGTCATCAACAACGGAGGTAATACTCCGAGCTTCAACCCCACTACGGGGAAATTTCAGGGAACAGGAATCAGCGTTTACAACGGTGTGGGGAGATTTCGTTTCTCCCTTTCTGACGATCTCTATGTCAGAAAAACAGCTCTCAAATGGGCTCAAATCCCCATGGTGATGAACACCCTCCCTGAGGATGTCACCACTTATTTGGAAGTCACCTTTCACCTCAGCAATATCGAGACTGAGAATCCCAACGGCATCACCGCTTTCCAGCTTCCCATTTATTTTAACTTAAACACCCGACAAACCTTTTCTCCAGATGATGAAAGGGTAGGTCCCCTAATTGACGCGTCGAATAGTTCTACCGAGAATTATTCCCCAGCTAATGATGTCCCTCGTTTCATTGCTCCAATCGCCTTGGCGCAGAAAATTACAGACATTCTCAACTACATCCCTCAAAATCTGGAAAGTCTGATGTTACTCCGATATGCTGAAACAGCTGTCGATTACCCAGCTCCTACGGGAGAACAAAAGATTCAATTTGCTCAATCCGGAACAGCAAATGGATATACCTTGACATGGCCTACTAATTACGAACCGGAGGGGGATGGAAACGTCGAGCATTTTTTCCCCATCCAAGCTGTTTCTTTGGCTTTTCTTTTTTTTCCACCCAACACCACTCTCACCCCGGCTAATCATGCTGCTCCTACGGTAGCAACTTGGTACAATGCGCAAAATCCTTCACCAGCAAATTTTAGATCCGTCAATCGGTTTGCTTCATACACATTGGGTACTACCTTCGCTGATTTAGGAGGGTTTAAGAATGCAGCATTTACCCCTCCTCAAGCCACCTTCGTGTCTAATACCATCCCCGCTGGACTTGGAATGGCTAATCAGTCAACAAATCCTTATCAACATGCCTTTGCATATTGCGTCATTGATGTCCTCCAAAATCTGTATCAAGGAACGCCACTTGCCCCTCCAGGACAGCTTGACCCTCCTGTGACTTATCAAATTGTCTCCAACTCACAATTTGCAGGGGGTGGTCCTCCTTATTTGCTCCTCCATTCTTCTCTCATGCAGTCATCCAAAATCAAGCCCATGATTTCGGCTTATCATTATCCTTCTTCGAGGTACCACCCATATTCCAACACCGCTTTTCCTTGGCAAGGAGAAAGGAGTTCAACAGTTATCGCTGCCATCCCGATTGCTCAAAATGCCGGGGTAAGTGTTATGGGTAACACCTACCTGTTTCGTCATGACAATGAAGGTGATCACCTCCAGGAGATAGTACCCGACAAAACAAGAGATGTTGAACTTTGGCTCACTTACCCCGATGGATCAGATGTTCTTTTTTACACTCAATTTCCTGTTTTTTCCCTCAACATTGTGGACAATAATGAAGCCATTTGATTTTTTCTTTTTTCTTTTTTTTTAAATGAGATCATCCACCCAATTCCCATTTCCTTGTTGTTCAACATTAAAAACCGCATCTGTGTTCACCAATCTATCCTCTAGCTCCTCATTGGGTCCAGCAAGATGACGGCTCCAATTAATGATACCCTGCTTATCAGAATCAGAATTGGTCAATCTGTACTGTGCTCTCAATTGGCGAAGACGATCATTCCATTCCTCCTGCATAAACTTGTAAGCTTCAAAATTCCCTTGAGCAGCGTTGTAAAATCGATCGTTTTTGGGTTGTTGGGGTGGTACCTCATCTGGTTGTCCTTGTCCTTCAGGGATATCAGTCAAATCGATGTCTGGAAGATGGCTAGCACGGTCGGGGAAAGCTGCTCCGTATTTCTTAAAGATTTGTGCAGTAGTAAGCCCATCTAGACCATTCAGACCTGTCTTGGCGCTTGGAGGGTAGTTGTTGTACCAATCCACAAACAGGGTTTGCTCTGGGCTTAAAGCGTTCCTAAAGTTCACAAAGGTGGATGGACTGAACCAGGGTTGAAGTGATACATCCCAGGCTTGGTCAAAGGATCCATGTTCCAGAGTGTTCTTAATAGCTAATCCAAAACCATCAAACATCTCATAGGGATCAAGTTCATCGTGAGAGGAAGAAAAGAATTCGTTGGAATAAAGATTTATCAGGGCTCGATATCTGCTAATTAAATTATCATCCTTTTCTCCAAGAACAACGTTTTTCAGGGTGTTCACTTGATTCTCAAAAATGCTCGTAATGTATTCCATGTACTGAGGTGCTTGCTTATCAAGAAAACCTGCCTGAGATCCCGCGTTAACTCCTTCTGTTGCTTTCGACCCAACAAAAATTCCAACGTTTTTCGTAAAAAAGACTTCAGCAGCGTCCATCAATGCTTGAAGGCTGTGCTCGTCCTGATTTTGAAGATTTTGCTTGATTTTGAAGGGTCCTTTCACAGGTAAGG
>Ga0302319_10012449_pt1 | contig 16043 bp, 27 predicted proteins | sample Bog_T0_2_FD_203319 | JGI IMG/M metagenome (GOLD analysis project Ga0302319, IMG submission 203319) | Peat permafrost microbial communities from Stordalen Mire near Abisko, Sweden - Bog_T0_2 | ecosystem: Environmental > Terrestrial > Soil > Wetlands > Peat | place: Sweden: Abisko, Stordalen Mire...
CCGCATTGACCTGTTTCAAGGTTTCCTGAAATCAAAGAAAAGGTGAACCATGCCCTGCTGGACAGTTTCAAATTCAACCGTTGATCTTGGCAAGATGCAACTCGACTTACTGCACGCGGCGCTTGCCGCCATGGGGTTAAACCCGACCACCCTGCCGACCGGCATTCGGTTCGCTGGTGGCTTCTATGACAAGGCCAGCGGCAAAATGACGGGAACAAACCTGCCGGCCGTAAACGAAGTCAAACGGGCTTACTCCGCGCAAGTGGTGCAAGCTTCCGCAAAGAAGTTTGGATGGCAGATCAAAGAGGTTGCCAAGTATCAATACGAAGTCATACGCCGATGAACATTTATTTGCTAATTCAAGCGGCGGAGTGTCTCAGAGAAGCTTGCGAGATGACACCCGACCCAAAAGAGAGAGAAACAATTAAACACGCGCTTGCTGAGGTACTCGCAATTCTCCGCAGTCGCGGCGTGTTCCTTGGAGTCTAACCTATGCCCGATAAAATGACAATTGAAGTGATGCAAGATGGAACTATTAAGACCACGACGGACAAAGTGTCCGCGCCTAATCACAGTAATGCCGAATCCTTCCTATTGAACATCTCGCGCCTGTGCGGCGGCATCACCACCAGGACACGGCGTATCGGGGTGGGCGCCGCTCTGCACGAGCACGAGCACACGCACGACGGTCACACACACAGTCACTAAACCACAAACCACGAAAGGAAAATAGTATGTCAGTCCGTACAATCGATCTTAACCGGTTCAAGAATTCCACGGGATTTTTCCCGACGTTCTCTTGCAAGTTTGGGAACTCCAGGAAAGCCAACATAGGCAAAGTCACCTTGAACCCATCCGGGGAACTCCAGGATACCCCGGGCGCCGAGGCAAAGGCAAAGGCGCGCATGGCGCTCAAAAAGCAATTGATCGTTTCCCCGGAGTACGAAGCCATCCGGAGCTTTCAAGCCGCGATCCGTTCTTGGGTGTACGAACAAACGGTACCCAGCTTTTTCAAAGAGGGCTTTCAGCTTTGCAAACTGGAGGCGGTCGAGCCGATCGAAAAGAGAATGCGGAAAGCCGCCGAGGAGGAGCTTCCCGCCCTTGTCGAAAAGTTCATTGCCGCTTACCCCCGGCAGGTTGACGAGGCGCGCGCGGTCCTGGAACCCGTTGGACAATTCAACGCCTTGGACTATCCCAGCGCGCAAGAATTGCCCGGGATGTTTGGCATAACCTGGAACTGGTGCGCTTTCGTCATCCCCGAGGGCTTACCCCCGGAACTCCGAGCCGCCGAGGAAGGCAAACTGAAAAAGCAATTCGAGGACGCGGGCGAGCAAATCACCATTGCGCTCCGTGTCGCATTTCAAGAATTGATCGCGCACGCCGCCGAACGGTTAACCGAGGCGCCCGGCGAAAAGCGGAAAGTCATCCGGGATTCTATGCTTGGCAACGTGCAGGCGTTTCTCGACACGTTCGAGCAGCGGGACTTAATGAACGATGTCGAGCTTGCGCAGCTTGTCGCCCAGGCGCGGCTCGTCATCCTGCCGCTTACTCCTCAAAAGCTCCGCGACGTGGCGATGACCCGGGAGGGCACCCGGGCCAAGTTTGAAGCGATCCGGACGCAGATCGATGGCATGATAACCACCGCGCGCGGCCGCAAAATTGACTTGGCAGCCGAGCAAGACGAAGCAGCTTGACCCGACCAAAACCGGCCGGCCGGGGATTCGTGGCCCTGGCCGGCCAATCTTGAAACCTGAAACCCGTAAGCCACGTAATAGTCAGCGCAATTTTATGAACAAAACAAAAGCTAAGAATCCAAAACATACCGCGACAACTGCGGGTGCAGTGCGTCGTTATTACTTCGATGTGATTGTCGTAGAGCCGAAACCGAATAAAATGTTTAATGAGTGGCAACATGCCATAACGAAATATCTAACCTACCAGAGGCCAGTCAAGTGCGCCTACTGTAGCAAGATGAGTAAACATCACTGGACGCAGCTAAAATTCTTTCGAATCGCTGAAGGTTTCGAGAGGAAATTGCCCAACGGAAAAGTTGTTCCATCCAACGAATTCCAACTCGAAAACGGAAAAGAATTATTCCCGCCACTGACACCTGTGTGCACCAAACACATACTTGCTCCTGACCATGAACTTCGACAGCTTAAAAACTCCAATCCCCGTCAGCGCAGAAGTGACGCTGAACGAAATTGAAGAGCGATCCGTTGAAGACGTTAAAACAGAAGTGCAGCCGCTCCTCTTCGTCATGCAGGGCAGGGTTCGCACCGTGACTTGCTTTGACAATTTCGATTTGGAAACAAAGCACGAGGTTGGGGGCTGGCTTCCGATAATTGCCGAGCAACACGATGCCGTTATTTTCCTCACCGAAGCGTGGATGTCCCGACTTGACCCGGAGAGAGACAAGGCGCAAGCGCAAGCCATGACCGAGGGACAGGCTCCGCTCATTCCGCCGCGTCTGGACTTAAATCGAACGGAAGCCGTCATGGTCACCTTATACTTACCCGGCGGACGGCGCCTTATCTGGATGGCAGAAATCTCCATGAAGGACGGGCAGCGCACCCGTGGCGACTTTCAGTTCATGGGAGACACAGCCGATCAGAATGCAAAGCAATTCTTCAAACCAATGAGATTCGAATGAACAACATCAATGAACTACGGACGTTTATCGACAAGACCATGACCAAAGTCATCGCCAAGACCGGGGACAAAATCACGTGCGCCAAAGGCTGCTGTTCGTGTTGTCGGGAGCCAGTTTTTGCCGACAGCGCAGAAGTGCGGATTATTCTCGACAGCTTAACTTCGGAGCGAAAGGAAAGGCTGCTCACCGATCTTCAGGAGTGGCACCGCTTGTTTCGTATCGACGGATTCGACACAGAGACGGCGCCCAGCGCATTCCGTTATCGTTCGCTCAATCTCTGGTGTCCACTCCTGGATCGAACGGACGGGACTTGCAGCGTTTACGCCGTGCGCCCCAAAGCCTGCCGTCTGCACATTGCGCGCGGGCCGAAAGCGCATTGCGACGATGATGTGCTCCGCAGGAAACAAGAATTCTTGATGGTGCCCGAACTCCTCCGGTATTGTGCGGAAGCGCAAATGTCATCCCTGGACGATGGAGAAACGGTTGCCATGGATCACCTGTGCATTCTGCTGCTGGACGCTTTGACCGGACAAGATCATGCCACGCAAGCGCGAATAGAAATGACGCGGCACGGTGGGGAAGTTGAATTGAAATCAAACAAAGAAAACACTTGCCAAGCGCAATAGCGGCGTGCTACCGTTACACTAATGAACGCAACACTCGATCAAATTAAAAAGATGGTGATCTCAACGTTCAACCAAAAATACGGATACTGCGGCCTTGCCGAAGGTGACAACTTTGTTATTCTCAACTCTGGCGGAGACGGCGAGAACTTCATCATCACATTCATCATCACAATCAAAGACTGTTCGGTACAGGACGAAAAAGTGCCAAAAAATAATCCATGATTGAAACCCTCTCCACCAACCTGCTTCTGGCCGCCGCCGTCGTCATGGCAATCTTCGGCGTCCTGCGGTTCGTTTGGCCGGACAAAAATTAAATCTATGAAAACACTCAGTCCTCGGGCTCACAGGTTCTTCTGTGCTTTCTTCCTCCTGGCTTCAAACTCCGGGACCATCGTTCTCGGAATGGTTATTCTGGCTCTCCAGAAATCCACCAACCTTGCAGGCAACCGTAACTTTTCAGCCCTCGTTATAGGATCGGTCGTTGCTATCATTGTTGTAAACGTTTCGGCGCTTCGATCCGCCATAAAAGGAGTAAACTAAAATGAAATCAAAAACAAAACGGCGTAGCCTGCTTACCCTGCTTGCCGGACTGCCGATAATCGCTCAAGCCTTCATTTGGATCGTTGTTACGGTAGGCGTCCTCATCTTTGGCGGCTGGGCAACTTGGAAAATCTATCAGTGGGCGCAAATGGTTAATGCGCCAAAGTCTCCGCCGCCATCCCCACAGACAAACAACGTCCTTCGAATTTACTCGACGGGAACGAATGCCGGCATAGGCAGCCTTGGAAACTCCGTTTGTGTATATGACAACTCCTCCATGGGACCGGCTCCCAGCATCGGAACACAGCCCTTGGATCAGTCCTCCACTCAGGCTTACACATTTCAATACGGCAGCCTTGGTTCCAGCTTCCGTCCCTGGATGACCAACGGCGCCAACGCCAGCCCGATCACCGTTCTTTCTTCCAACACGTGCATCCTGTCATCGGCGGGTTATCAAATCGAAATGACGTATAACCAGGACGGAACGGTCACGGCAAATCAGGTTGGGTCGGACAGCAATCTTTACACCGTCGTCATCGAGGAGACGCATGATTTAAGGAACTGGACTCCGGTGCTCACAAACGATTCTTGCCTGAACGGAGACATTCAGAACTTCTCTTACACGAATGACTGGACCCCGATCCACTTTTACCGGGTCCGGCAGTGAAACAATTTGTATGCCCCTCACCGCCCGACAAAAGCAATCGTTGCAACGCAAAGACAGAACCTTCCGTGTCTTGAAAATGCTCGCAGAGGGCATGACGCAAACAAAGGTTGGAGAGACATTGGGATTTTCCCGTCAATACGTCGGGCGTCTGGTGGAAAAGTTCCAGTGGCGTCTCACGGCAAAGCAACGAGCGTTAATGGAGAAGCACGGCAACCCGGCCGAGTTTGCCGTTTCCTGCTACAAGGCCGTCCCTGGGATGGTTTCAATGGAGGAAGCGCGCATTGCGATCGACAAGTATTCCCAGGAATGGGAGGAGGCTGGGAAATGAAAGAGAAAGACCTGAAACCGTGTCCATGCTGCCGGAGCCGTTCTGTTGCCTTGGTTACCATGTACGCCGAGTTGCTAAACGGAACCTACCATGAAGGACCATGGGCGCAATGCCGAAAATGCGGGATTCAAGGGCCAGTCAAGGCGTGGCAGAATCGAAAGGTGAGGAAATGAAAGCTGAAACATTAGAACCGTTAAATCACAGTCCGTACATATCGACAGTAGAGTTGAAGCGTCTCCTTGCCGAACGCGAGCGGTTGCTGGAGGCGTGCAAGGCTTTCGCTGGACCTGATTTGATGTCCGAAGCCCTGCGGAAAGCAAGATCTGCCATCGCCTTTGCCGAGGCGGATGAAAGTGAAACATGAGCGACGAGAAAATTCAAAATGCGGTGATCGAAAGCGCGACAATCACCAGTGGCGACAGAGGCTTTCTGGATTGCTGGCTGCAACTGGATTATGGCGGATCTGGACAAGGCTTCGGGGGCTACGTTCTTTACGTCCCTAAATCCTGGGCTCACCACAAGCTTGAATCCGTAGCCGGTCACCACATCTTTCGCATATTGGAAATTGCCGGCGTGGATAGTTGGGACAAGCTCAAAGGGAAAACGATTCGTGTTCGTGGCAACGACGGGCACATATCCGCAATCGGTCACATCGTAAAAGACGACTGGTTTTGTCCCGCAGAAGATTACAAGGAAGTTGTAAAACGACTATGAGCGACCGCAGCAACACGGGCATCGCCACGCTGATTAAAACTCGCAGCGACGACGGCTTTTGGGAAGTGGCCAAGGGCATCAAGCCCAATCAAATTTACCTCGTTGACCTGGACACGATCCGCACCGAGCAGTTTATGAATAAACCGACGAGGAAAGAATTCTCCGCCGAAGTCATCGACGCCATTCAGGAGGATGGCGAGTACCATGCTTTCCCGACTGAATTATTGAAAATAGAAATACCAGAAACCAAAACACCATGACCGCACCAAACACACAAACAGCCGTTGCCCCAGCATCCCAGAACGTCCCGAAGAAGGACGCGGAAATCGAATACATCCCGGTTGGGAGCGAATCCGCAATTAAACTCTCCGTCCACATCATTCGCAACTACGTGGCCACTCCAACCAAGCAAGGCGATCTGCCAGACGATCGGGAGTGCATCCGTTTCCTCATGCTGTGCCGATCGCGCAGATTAAATCCGTTCGAGGCCGAGTGCTTTTTGCTGGGCTACCGGAACAGCACCACGGGGGACGTTGATTGGTCTCTCATCACCGCACATGTTGCCTTTTTGAAACGCGCTTACCTTTCCCCGGACTTCGATGGGATGGACTCGGGAACGATCGTCACCGACACCGCAGGCAAGCTCATCGAACGGGAAGGCGATTTTCTCTATCCGGGCGATAAACTCCTGGGCGGCTGGGCAACCGTGTTCAGCAAGAAGCTGTCGCATCCCATAAAAAGGCGTGTCGCCCTGGAGACGTTCCGCAAGTCCTACGGGCGTTGGCTCGTCGATCCAGCCGGGCTCATTGTTAAATGCGCCGAAGCGGATGCGCTGCGCTCCGCGTTCCCTGCCATGCTGGGCGCCCTCTACACCGAAGTCGAACAGTCACCGATCTCCATTGAAACAACAATGCGCGCCCCGGATTTCACGGGAGGATCGCTGCCCGAGCGGCAGCCGAAAGGACTCGCCGCGCCGCCCGCGCCGCGCGCCGCCGTGCCGGCACCGGCAAAAACTGCCGCACCAGCCCAAAAACCGCCTCAAACGCCCCAGGCGCCTCCGGAGGGTGTCAAGACACCGGCCGCAGCCCAAACAGGGCAGGAACAGGCAGCGGTTGGGCAAGACAACGTGTCTGTGGGCCAGGGTGAACCGGAGCCAGCAGGCGAAGTCGGAGAGTTTGTCCCGGATTCAAACTTATCAGAAGCCACGAATAACATCCTGTTTTTGGCTCATAGAGACGGCGTGCCGAGAACACAAGTCAACGCATTCATGCTGGCTACATTTTTGCTCGACCAGAAACGTGGCCAAAAGGATCTGTCGGAATGCTCCACTAAAAAGCTGGAGGAATTTGCCAAGTTGTGGGATAGGCACCTGAAAGACATCCGCAACATGCCGACAGGGGAGGAGAAGGCGTGAACCAACTCCAAGAATACGTGATGGCGCACGCAGAAATACGTGAATACGTGATGGCGCACGCAGAACGCGGAGCGTGCAAATGCGGACGGTGCTTCGATGCGCCGCCGAACCCCGAACAACACCAGCCATTCGACCACACCGCCGACTTGGTGTTCTTCGAGGTATCGGCCCGCGCTGGCGCTGATGCCGAAACCTTGAAGACACTCGTATGAGGGAACTTCCTCCCGGACGCTTTTGCCCGAGTTGCAATAATTCGCTCACGGTAGTTGCCATGCCGGATGGAAGCGAGCCACACTTGCCAAAGCCGGGCGACATGACCGTGTGCGTTTACTGCTGTGAAGTCCTGGTGTACCTCGAAGATTGCCACACCCGACCGGCCAATCTGGATGACATGCTCAAAGCGGGGGACAAAGCCGTGCGTGAAATCGGAGCGATGCAGGAAGCGATTCGTCAAACGGCCGTATTTGGACAACGAAGATGAGAGACACCGAACGACTTGATCTGCCTTCCGCGAGTGGCTTCTCCATAGCCGTCGAGTGCGAAGGACAACCAGCCCTGGTAGCCACACTTCCGCCGCAGCAGGAAGACGAGCCCGATGAACTGGCCCTGCGCGGGACAAGGATTCACTTGGCCCTGGAAACGGGCGACACCAGCGACCTTTCCGACGATGAAGCGGAAGACTATCAGAAGATGAAGGAGTCCGAGGAGGCCATCCGAACGCAGTGGTGCAGGGAGCGGGGCTTTGATTGGGATGCCCTCAAGAACCTGCCTTCGGTCAAAACCGGCAAGGAAGACCGCTTCTGGATGAACGATCCCGAGACGGGACTGCCTTGCCTATCCGCGAAACTCGACAAGTACGTGATCGTCCTGGATGAAGCCTACATCTGCGATTACAAGAGCGGCGCCTTCAACAAACGGCTGACACCGACGCAGCGCAACTTTCAACTGCGGGTGCAGGCGGTTCTTCTCTGGAGAGAATTCGATCACATAAAAAGGGTTCGCGTTGCCTTCGCAAAGCCGAACTCTTCGACTGATTTTACGGATTACTCCGAGTCGGACCTGGAATACTCCGAAGCGCAGATCCGTCACGTCATCTGGCGCACGCAGCAGCCCGGGGCGATACGCAGGCCGGGCCAGCATTGCAACTGGTGCCCCTGTAAGCCGTTTTGCCCGGAGGCCGCATCGTATTCCTTGCTCCCCTCCGCAATGGTGGGCAACGCCCTGGAAATGGTCGATCGGCTCACGCCTGCTGACCTGGTTGCAATCTGGGAAAGATCAACGGTCATCGGGAAGATTTTAGAGGCAGTGAAAACGAGGCTGAAAGGATTCTCCGATGAACAACTCGCCCTCCTCGGATTGGGGCGGACGCCCGGGCGCCGGCTGGACCCAATTATCAAGACGAAGGAAGCGTTTGACTTCTTTTTTGAAACGGAAAATATCACCGAGGAGGAGCTTTGGTCCGCCCTTAAATTCTCAAAGACAGAACTTCAAAAGGCCATTATGCGGGATAAAGGCTGGCCGGCGGACAAGACGCGCGGTTACTTGAAACAAATGCTGGTTCCATACATCGAAGAGAAACAGGCCGTAGCGGGATTGGAGAAAATATGAGTGAAGACAAATACTGTAGGGACTGTAAATACTTTGCAAAGGCAAACGGTCGAGAGGGCGATGCGTGCATGAAAAATCCACAATTTGATTTAGTTTCAGGTGAAATGAGATATAAAGATGCTCAGATAGAACGGTATGGCGCACCCCATTCCCTACGCTGCGGTCATTTGGCCCAATTCTTTGAACCCAAACATCCAACCAAAAATAATAACCCATGAATCCAAACCTTGAAAAACGGTTGTGGAAGCTGGCTGAGTTTCTCTTAAAGGTCTTGGCCTGCCTTTTGACATACTGGTGTTCTCTACTTCTCGCCATTAAGTCATCGCCGCAATTAGGTCGATGGTTGATTGTGCTGGCTTTTTTTCCATGCCCAATCATTTGGATGCTATTCAACCTCGCACTTTCTAAACGCCATGAAAACAAATAACGCCTTTCTTGCCCTACTGGTTTTGCTGCTTCCCCTGACCGCGCCTTCGCAATTGATTCTCTCCGGCACGGGAACAAACGCCGTGACGTTCCCACCGTCCTCAACGAATTACTGTTTCATCCCGGACGGCGATGCCGAGATGTTTACAACGACTTGGCTTGATGCTTCCAACAACCCGCTCTGTGACTGGCAGGGCTACACGTGGATCGGGGGCTGGTACGAAGTGGTGAGCAACCTCACGTTCTTTGCCGGTCCGGTGCAGGACATGCTCGGAGCCACGACATATAGTTCCTGGGCAATTCAATCGGTCACGTACACGAATCTCAATCAATGTCTCCGGTCCTGGGAAAACGCCACGTTTGAAACTCTTTACGTGACCGGGTATCTAAGCGGTTTTTATGATGCCAGCGGCAATGCTCAATTTCAAAACTATGCGCGGATCGTTTTCGATGGCGCAGGCTTTCCGATTTCCACGAACTTCGGAACCTTCACGAACCTTCCAACCGACAGCGCCGGCAACGTGCGGTTCGCCGGATACGTAGATAACAACTTCGGCCCATTCTTCAAGCCAAACCCAAACGTTCCAGCAAAGTTCTATCGCATGGTGCAAACCTGGGTTGCGACAACAAACAGCAGTTCGGGGGATGTCGAGTCCACCAACGATCTTTCAGGAGTTACAAACAGTAACAACGTAGCAAGCCCCATGAACAGCCAAGGCCCGTTTCCGCCGGGCTGCCTGTGGGAAATCATTCTCGTCCTGATGTTGCTGATTGGAGTTGTGTACGTGCTATTAAAGATTCTCGAAACGATCTACAAGATTTTCGGCAACAAACCACCCGACCCGGACCAGGACCCACCGAAGAAATAATCGGGATTATATCTTTGACAAACCCATTTAGTTTATAGAGGATTTATGCAGAATCAGTTAAAACGTTTCCGTGAAAGGATCAAAAGGAAACCCGTGACACTCATCGTTGGCATTATTTGCAAAGACGGGATCGTAATAGCTGGCGACAGCCAGACAACATGGGACACCGGCAAAAGCTGGCTGGCGAATAAAATGACTGAGGTGTATTGCCCTTATGGCCGTGCCTTGGTGGCCGAATCTGGAGCATCAATAACTTCAGCCGCAATGGTTGAAAGTCTGACAAATCTAGCCAAAGATCGGAGTTTATTTGATAAACATGGAATGCGGGGACTGGCGGGGATGGCTGCCAGAGAGGTGCGAGAGAAATTCAGAACGCAGCAATTTAATTGCTCATCGGAAGAATTTCAGGAGTTTATGCGAAGGGAAAACCTAAACTCTGGATTGATGATAGCCCATTATGAAGATGGCCCCAAAATTGACACCATCACACTTGCCTTGGGAATGGCGAACAGGGCGAAGCTATTTTTTGAGGCTGTTGGTTCTGGTTCCGATCTTGCCGAATACCTACTAACAGATTTGTGCTACCCGGACATGGAAAGCAGCATGGCGTCGGTTGTGGCGGTTCACATTGTCGAAATCGCCAAGCAGCACGATCCGTACTGTGGTGGCCCCACAAAGCTTGGGATATTGAGACAACCCGAGCCAACAGTGATTCATCCGCCTGGATGGCAATGGACGCCGGGCGATATGCTGGGTATGGGGTACACTCCACCAGTAATTCTTTCCCAAAGCGAAACCGACGAAATTGTTAAAATGGTTTCAGCGGTAGAAATCGCCACGCGTCAAAAGCGGAGTGAATTTATTCGCACTGCTCTAAAAGATCGGTCAGAGCGTTTTATGAAAGAGATTATGCAGTCGATGTTTCCGACAGACGATAAGCCGCACGAGCGAGAAACATAGAGCTTGCCATTCTCTGGGTCCGGTGCGATTCATTCCCCAGATCAGGCCGAAACCTGATTGAGCTTAATATGGCACCACCCATCAGTCCCGAGAAGCCGACAACTTTTTGGGGAGTTTTCTCCGGCGCGATAGATCAAAACTCTTTCCAGAAATTCTTAAATACATTCACTTTCATTACACACCAGGAGGGGCTGAACAAACATTTGCATTTATTATTTCAGTCCAACGGAGGATTGATCGCAGATGGAGTTGCACTCTACAATTTCGTGAAAACTGCCCCAATGGACGTTTCTCTTTACAATTCCGGCACCCTACAATCCATGGCAACCGTTGTGTTTCTCGCCGCTGAAAAACGGATTGTGAGCCAGTATGCGACTTTTATGATTCACCGGCCAACATGCGCACCATTGGCTTTGACGGTGGATCGTCTAACAACGGTTTTGCAGTCTCTCAAAATTGACGACGAGAGAGTTGATGCAATCTTGCGATCCAAACTCAATCTTTCGGAAACCCAATGGACGGACCTCCGAAACAACGAGTTTTGGTTTACGGCCAGCGACGCGGTCAAGGGTGGAATCGCAACTGAAATCGGAGATTTTTCTCCGCCGCGTGGCGCTCAACTTTTTATCTTTAGTCCCTAATTTCATTTCAGACATTTCTTATTCAAGGGGTGAGGCGGGGTATTCAGCATTGCCCGAAGCGTGTCCTTGAAACCGACTCCCTTAATCCGCAGATCGCGGGATGCCGTCTGTTTTGGCTTCGCTGTTTTTCTTTTTTCGGACACGTTTTCGGCCCCACGGCTTGCGCGGTGGGTGTGGCTTCACCAGTCAATCAGCCTGACCGGATGAACCACTAATTCACGCAACCTGCCGATACGTCAAGCGTTTTCCCTCGGTCTTGGCGATTGCCTTAACGAATCTCTGCCCGTCCGTGTCCTTTCGCGTGTTCCATCGAAACGCGAATTCATTGGCGTATTTGGGAAGATGCTCCCGAGAAACATGGTGCCACGCTCCATAAACGCCGCGTTTGAGCAGGGAAAAGAAGCTCTCGCAGTTGTTCACCCCTACAACCGAACCGTCCGGGAGACGGCGAATATATTCCAAACGTTTGTGGTTCACCCGATCATGCCGCTTGAATTGTTTCCCGGCTGGTTTGTACCCCGAATGTTCATCCGTGTTGAGAACAGCGGACTTGTCCACGCATTCATTGAGGCATTGCCCGAGGTTCTTTGCCGTGACGTTGGAAACAACCCGCGCCTGGACATCCCCACCCCGCTCAATGAGCGCGACCACGGGCGTATGCCGCACTTGTTTGGTCCGGTGCTCACCCTTTCCGCCGACAAAAGTTTCATCCACTTCCACGATACCCTTGAGCAGCTTGCCCAGCGGCATTTCCGGCCCCATGGAGAACCGGAGCCGATGCGCCATAAACCACGCGGACTTGTACGTGATGCCCAGCATCCGGTGCAACTGATGGGCACTCACCGCTTTCTTGCTGGAATTGAGAATGAAGATTGCCATGAGCCATTTGCCAAGCGGGATATGGCTGTCCTCAAAGATCGTGCCGACAGTCACCGTGAACTGTTCCCGGCAGGCGGAACACTTGTAAAGCCCCTTGCGGCCCGGCCGCTTGCTGTCAGTTCGCGGCACCAGCTTGTAAACTTCATTGTGTTTGCAATGCGGGCAGATCACACCATTTGGCCAGCGCAACGATTCGAGCAGCGCACGCGCCGTGTCATCGCCGGAGTACTCTTGCGCCAGCTTTATCAGATTGATTTCGTCCGGTTCCAGCTTGATCTGATTCGATTTCATGCGATCATTTTATCAGATCGACATGGTTTGTCAAGTATATAATCCCGAAAAAAGACCGCCCAGGAACAAGCAAGTCCTGAGCGGCTTTCCGAGTGACCAACGCCGGTCAGACGAAACTCACGAAACCGTTACCACGAAGCTCTGAGTGTTTCAATCCGCGCCCCAGCCTCACGGTCGGGGCGATTTTGTTCAAGAAACGGTAACGACAAACGACTGGCTCACCGTACCCACTCCATCGGACACAGTCACAGTCACCGTGCTGGTTCCAGCGGCAATCGGGGTTATCAGGAGGGAACCGGTCGGGTTCGGACTGGTGTAGGTTGATGAGACGACAATCACCGTTCCATTATCGCTTGCCGTGGCAAGGACAGTGATCGTCGGGCTCGGAGCGGTGCTGGTGATGCCGGCCAGGGGCACCGTTACGGCTCCTGCGGCCAGGGGCGCCGAGAGTGCCGGAATGGCGGTCAAGGTCGGTGACGTTGCCGGAGCCCCGGTCGTACCGGCGATCGCGGCCAGCAATGAGGCTGCGTTGGCCTGCATGGCCGCAGCAGCGGCGGTCAAGGCGGTCGTCAGAGGAACCAACTGCGCATCGGAAGCCGGAAGGCTGTTGATGTCGGCAATGGCTGCCAGGACGGCTGACGTTGAAGTTGCAACGGCGGTTTGAACTGCCGCAACAGCGGCTTGGAGATCTCCCAGAACGCTCATGAGTAACTCACTTTCTTTTTGTTGTTTATGAATCGCATGGAGAATTTCTCGCAGCAATTCGATTTCTAGTTTTTCGTTTTTTTGGGCCATACAGTTTAACTGTATATCATTGACACCGATACATTATTATACCAGCATCTTTCATGCGAAAATTACACCCGATCCGGCAATCGTTCGAGGAAAGATTTTGGAAATATGTTCAAAAGACGGATACCTGCTGGGTGTGGACTGGATTTCTCGACAAAGGTAGAAATGGTCAGTTGCGATTAGGAAGATGGAATGAGGGCCAAACTGATTCAGCCAGGGCATCCTGGATAATTCATTACGGACCAATCCCCAAAGGTCTTTGTGTTCTCCACAAGTGCGACAATCCTCCGTGCGTTCGTCCGGATCACCTGTTTCTTGGAACCAGAGGAGACAACGTTCGAGACATGTGCAAAAAGGGACGCCACTGGTTGCAGGGGAACGGTGAATTCGTGACCGGAGAAAAAAATGCCAATGCAAAACTAACCTGGAAAGACGTTGAATCAATCCGTGCTGAATCGAAGTCTGGGGCATCCGGTCCATTTCTAGCTAAAAAGTTCGGAGTTTGCCATCCAAACATTTACGACATCATTCACAATCGAACATGGGTCGTCAATACGTAATAAACCCGTACCCGACCAATGACAACAGGAAGTTCAGGACAACGATCAATCCCAGCAGCAGGAAGAAGCCAGTCCAGACTGTCAGGACGATTGGCGGAGCCGTAAATTTTATCATCGCCCAGCGCCCGGCTGCCCACAGCAGCAAGGCACAAATGCCGATGATGAGAACCACGAAAAGGTTGTGAATGAGTCCGGCGCCGCTGCCACCGCCTCCGGCATGGGCAACGACGAGAGCGTCAGCAAAGAGTGTATTCATGGGCTCATTGTGTCCTGGGGATTTCGTTCTGACAATGGGGTATTACCCCACCTTGGCCGGAACGGTTGGAGTGAATTTCACCGTTGCCGCAGCAATAACGGGATCAGGAACCGCAGCCGGTGTTGGTACTAGGGTGGCACTTTGGATTGCTTTGATACTCGCAATCACCTGAAATGCTGCCGCCTGGGCATCCTTGTTGGATACCTCAGTGGAAAGCAAAGTGGCAACTTGCGTCACGACTCCTGCATCGGCTTGATGTGCGGCGAGGAAATCTGTCAGCGACTTCCAGTAGGTCGCTCCGTTCGGCAATGCCTTGATGAATTCGCCAACCGTTTCCATCTCCTGAGTGAGTGCATCATTCGTTGCCACGGCGGGCTTGTACGATCGAAGGTATCCCCACAGACCGACCAAGGCCGTCAGCCCGGCGCCGACAAGACCTCCAAAGCCCGGCGCGACAAGATTGGTCGCAGTCGATATTCCACCGATGGCGCCGGTCGTTGTGCTGTTGGGCGTCATGGTGTAGGCAGCCGTGGTGTTCGTCACGAAGACAATCTGCGCGGTGGGAACCAAGACCTGATTGGTCACCAAGATCAACTGTCCCACCTGATTCGTTTGAAATTGGATGACGTTGTTCGTCAGCGTCACCGTGTTCGTCTGCGTGACAACGGCGGTCACGTAATTGGTGACGATGTTGAAAAACTTGCCCTCCGTCGCGGTCGGCGCACTCGGGTTTGTGCCGAACAGGGAGCAACTGGACAGGAGAAGGATCAGGGGCAGTATGGAGAGGTTTTTTCTCATAGGTTCATACAAGTTTGATTGGCGCTTTCATGTCATTAAACGACTTTAATTTCGAGCTGTCAATGGGTTCGATGGATAAAAGCACGGATGCGGCCGCAAGCCTGTCACCGGTCGCTGCGTCCTCTGTGGATTCGATTTTGTGCAGCATGGTCTTGAACGACTCCGTTTCTTTAACGGTGAGAGTATCAGCCCGGAATTTATCGACTAGAGCATCAAACTCAGGCGTGTGCGGGCTGTGAAGGAACCAAGCCGCCTTTTTGCCCATCATATTTGCCATGATATTCAGGGTCGTCTGAAGCGTGGCCATTTGAATCTTCAAGGCAACCATCCAGCCCCCAAGGGCGGCGATCGCTCCGAACGCCCCACCGAACAACCAGATCAAAGTGTATTCGTTCATTGATTCAACGGGTTCCAGGCATGAATTGTCAGCCGGTTTGTCGATCCCTGCAAACAGAAATACACGGAGCCCGGACCGAGCATAACCGTGATCGTTCCCGCATTGGATTTTGGAAGCGCCACAGTCCAAGCCGATCTGGGCAGGGAGAGGCTTGTGGAAAGCAGCAGTGTGGCCGGCTGGTTCGTGGGCCAGTTGACCGTCACGCGATCGGGGAGCCAGTGACCGTAGGAGACTTCGGAAGAATAATCCGATTCCAGCCCGATTGTGTTGTACGCTGTGACCGCGTAGTAGATGACAAAACCGTAAGGGCAGGCCACGAGCACATTGGTTTGAAGTCCAACATCGGTGACGTTCGTGTACGTGCGACTGGCCGCTCCAAAATAGATCATGTATCCGGCGACGTTCGTAGAAACGCTGGGATCCCAGGCAAGACCAATTCCGTAAAAGACGGTGTTGATGTTGGAGTTGACGACGAAAGGCTGGTTGGTTTCCGTTACGGCCAAGACTTGCGCCTGTGGAATGAGCGGGTTCGGCAAGGAGGCAGCCTGAACCATGGGCTTCCCGGCCGTAGTTGCAACCGCAGCCTGCCGAGGAGACAGGACAGCGCCCCGGGATTCGCAGCCG
>Ga0302319_10012450_pt1 | contig 16042 bp, 21 predicted proteins | sample Bog_T0_2_FD_203319 | JGI IMG/M metagenome (GOLD analysis project Ga0302319, IMG submission 203319) | Peat permafrost microbial communities from Stordalen Mire near Abisko, Sweden - Bog_T0_2 | ecosystem: Environmental > Terrestrial > Soil > Wetlands > Peat | place: Sweden: Abisko, Stordalen Mire...
TACTTCGAACGGTTGGCGACCGCATATTTCTCGCTGGACGAAAGTGACGCACGCAAGTTTCGGAACGCCGGATATTGGTTTCAACATTCCGCTCGAACATATCCCACCTCGCGATCCGCATCCTATGTGTCGCTCGCCTTGGCGGTCGAAGCCCTCATGCCTCCTCCCGAGCCCGGCAAGGGGCCTACGAAACAATTCAAAGAATTCCTGGCGCGGTTTGTGCCAGCTACGGACGGGTTCAAGGAACAGACAGAGCAACTCTACAAGACAAGATCGAAGTTGGCTCACGGCGCTTCGTTGTTGGTTTCCGATCACGATCGATTGATGGCGCATTCCCCGGCATGGTTTGAAGAATGGCGTCAGAGCGACTATTTTTATAGTGTCGTGCGCTACGCAATAGTGAACTGGCTAAACGACCGCGCACACCGAAGACTTCAAAGCGCAGCCACGTAACGGGAGGACGACGCCTACCCCCGACGCGCCGTATCAGTTCTTGCGGCGACGTCTATTCGGTCCGCTTGAGTCCGAACTGGCCAATAAGGTGCGGGCGCGCGGCAAGGAGGAGTTCGAGACGGCTGTCAGGCCACATGCCGATATTTAGCGCTCGGTCTGCCTGATTATGCTGCTCTATCAGAGCGATGGCGTCGACGGTAAACCTGCCGGAGGTAGCGATTATCAATCGGTCAACGCGGGGAGGTTGCCAAAGTTCCATCTGGCCTCGTACATCACTCACATCCGTGGCGCTGACGCTTCGCGAGAGCCAGTGTTTGCATTGAATAATAACTCGGTAACGCCTAACCCCAGCAAGCGGGTCATTCTCAACGACGGTGACCGAAAGATCGCGGCCCCTATCGGGAGCGTGGGTGTGTTGCAGCCACTCAGGATTCTCGTAACCCTTGGCCTCGGCGATCAGGAGAAACATCAGTCGTTCGAAATCTTCGTCCGAAAGGATGGACCAGTTCAGCCTCGTTGGCACGCGGCCCCGGGGTCGGGCTGCGACTATCTCACCCAAGTCTGAGACCCCGACGGGAATAGGATCGTGCTGGCCGTAGAGCGTGGACCGGAGCTCCGCCTTCACTTGAGGCCAGTCAAATCTTTGAATGTCAGCCAAATCGCCGACCACCCCGAAATGAAGGTGTCGGCTCAGATCTCCCCAGCGTGCGGGCCTCTCTGCGCTGCCCAGTAGTGTATGGACCTCGGCCACAGTTTCTCGGAGATTTGACCAGGCCACTTCGGAGAATGCCGAAACGTGCTCGTTGCTCTCCTTTCCTTCCACGACCGTACCAAGCTGTCTCAACATGCCATCTACGTCGTCGATCAACCCGAGCATGCGATCACGAGTTAATTCACGCCGTTTGGTTTGAAGTTTGAATCTGTATTCGCGTAGAAGGCGCCCCTGCTCACTAACACAATTCTCAACAGACACTTTGGCCTCGATTTCGTCTATTTCGAGCGCATCGAGGCGCATTTGCCCTATAGCACTGTAGTCGTGAAGCTGATCGTCTACCTTGAACCCGTCGATGGCGGGCAGCGCGTGCAGAATCTGACGGAACGCGAGGCACAGCTCATCGTATTCTGGGGGATTCCCGAAAGCAGGCCCGTCCGGTATGTGGTTCTCTATTTGCGACCACAATTTGTCAAGTTTTTCGAGGTTGGCTTCTGTAGCCTCAAATTGTCGCAGTGCTGCATCTAAATCCGCCATAGTTGGTCCTTTGGTCCTTGCGTTCAATCCGTCTGATCAATCAATATATGATCGCCTCCGACGACAGGTCACGCGAAGTATTCTCGAGAGGATTTCGATTTGAGCATACACGGAGGAAAGATTTATTGGCTTGATGATGTGTTCTGCTAGGCCGGACCATTAGATCCGTGAAGCGTATATAGCGGATCAGACTCGGAGCCGATATTATGATCAATGACGATGAGATATACGTTTCTTATCAGCCTGCTGATATTCTCGGCAGTTGCCAACACCGGTTGGGCACAGACAGCTGTCGCACAGGTCGATGCGGCAGAACGGCGCGAAAACCTCAAGACTTGTCTTTCCGGTCAGTTTCCAGTGCTCTGTAAGCACCAACTACTCGATGCAACGGAAAAGCAACAGGTCGATGCAGCAGAACGGCGCGAAAACCTCAAGACTTGTCTTTCCGGTCAGTTTCCGGTGCTCTGTAAACACCAATTGCTCAACGCAACGGAAGGACAACAGGTTGGTGCATCGGAACAGCGCGAAAATCTCAAGACCTGTCTTTCCGGTCAGTTTCCGGTGCTCTGTAAACACCAACTGCTCGATGCAACGGAAAAACAACAGGTCGAGGAAGCGGAACGCCGTGAAAACCTCAAGACGTGCCTTTCCGGTCAGTTTCCGGTGCTCTGTAATCACGCGATGCTCAACTCAAGCCAAGAATCAGAAATACCCGCTGAACCCGCGCGCGTCGCGGTGGAGGTAACGTCCTCGCCTTCGCCGGCTGAGATTGAGATTGACGGTAGATTCGTCGGCAGCACGCGGTCTGTTTTAGGCTTGATTGAAGGTGCGCACCGGATTGTCATTACAAAGCCGGGATTTTCACCATGGAGTCGGACGGTTGACGTGGCGGCGGACAGCGAAGTTAAGATACACGCGGACCTGCAACCAGCCAAACAGTAATCGCATTTTTATTCCAGAGCCTGGATGTGAGAGCTGTGAAGTCGTTCTGCCGACTGGAAGAAACCAGCGCAGTTCGCCCGCTCAACGCAAAGGGCACATTCATCAAAATAGATATTCTTCCAATCCGAAATAGACTGCCGCGCAAACGGCCACAACGATCTCGGCAGAACGCAGCGCTGAAGATTGTAAATGCTGACATTCAGGCCGCGAACATTGAGGAATTCAACGGTTTCCTCTAAGGAAGCTTGATAGTCGAACGGGTCAATCCAGAGCTTCTCCCGATGATGGATTGTGTAGCCGGTAGGCTCCAACCCCATAAGCGCGATGTGAACGACGAACGGAAAATTTCGATATATGTATTCCGCCAAATGAACAAGGCGCGATATCGTGAGCCGGTGCAGAACTACCCGTATCTCTACCTGAACGCCCCACCGCGCAAGTTGGTGAAGCCCCATCACCGTCTGGTCAAAGGCATTCTTTGCCTGAACCACGTAGTCATGGCCCACGGCGGTATCGCTGTACAGTGGAATACCTAGAACCAGATCCGGATGCCTGATTTGTGCAAAACGGGATGCGAATTCTGGCCACGCGAAAAGCCTGCCGTTGGTGAGAAGGTGCAGGTGTGTTGCGGGCAATCTGTCCCGAAGCAGCGAGAGCAACTCGCACAGACCCTCGCGCAGCAGCGTTGGCTCACCGCCTGTGATTCCCAATGCCTTGGTGTCTAAGTCCATGAGGTCCACTACCGCTCTGTTGATCGCCAGGAAATGCTCAGTATCATCGTGGTCCTTTGGAGGTTGGGAACACATCAAGCAGTTGCTGTTGCATCGTTCGGTGATGAACAGAGTATTGTGATCTGAGTCCGGTCTATAGACTGTCCGCACGTGCCCGGTCGGCGATAAGGCAACCACGTCGCGGTCTCGAATATGGTCGACATCGCGAATGCTGTGCATAGCCGGAGCGGACACTGCATTCAAGACCGTTGTTTGTTTGTCAGCGTCGTCCTTTGTCATGATTGCCGCATACCCGGCCAGATCGCCCGGGGAGCAATTGGCGACGCTTGCAAGCAGGACGGCGTTCGTGCGGTCAGCAAGTGGCGTAGTCGTCACGCGACCAACAATAGGCCGGGTGATCCGAATCGCGCGCCCTGTCGTCACTAGTCGCATTGAGCCTGCACCGGGATGCATGAGTGCGCGTGGTCTTGAATCCAGCTGAAAAATACACGGTTCAAGTCTCTATCCGCAGAACGCAGCTTGCGAAATAGCAGCGTGATAATCCCCATGTTCTTCTGGCAAAAAGCGCTGGTTGGGCGGTGCCCGATAGCATCGCCTTGCGTCGAATGGTGGAATACCGGATCGGCCCCGCAATAAGCTTGAAAAGCACAGTCTGCACACCCCGGCAAACTCTCATTGCACGACCCTGCGATCAAGTACTGAAACGCGGGGCTCTCGATAAGACTGGTATGCGTGTCGCGGTGGACATTGCCGAGCCGAAATGTTCGGTCGCCAGTTTCCGCCAGCATTCGACCTTCGTCGCTGGCATAGACGTCACCATCATAGTTGTACACGCGTACGCTAATACCCGCCCCTGCCGGTGATTGCAGATCCACGTAGCCAGTGGGATACGGTGTCAGAATCTTGGTCAAGAGAATCTTTGCGTAGTTCTCCACGAGGTATGTACCCTCCTTGTTCAGCGAGATGATATAGTCCAGCGCGGTTCGGTAAAAACCTAGGAAATCACCCGGTTCGTATCCTGTTCTCCGGGCTGTTTTCGTTGCAAATCCGTACGGGCTAATGGAGCGCAGAAAAATACTGCGAAATCCTTGCAGGATAAATTCGTCAACTATCTCGCGCGGATGTTTGAGTGAAAGCTGCGTGGTTGTCATCAGGGCCGAAACGTTTTCAGTGCCGACGTAATCTCTGGCGCGCTTGATATTCCTGATCGTTAATTCATAGCTGTCATTGCCGATTCGTGGGCGATTCGCGTTATGAATAAACGCGGGACCGTCCAGCGATGTCGAAACCATGATGTTCTCGTCGCGCAAATATCTGAGCATTTCGTCGGTCGCTGGCGCGAGATTTGTGGCGACAACCAACGACAGTATCTTTCCGTTTCGCGCTGCCAGATCCTTGGCGTTACCAACAACGAATTGCAGCAGATCGAACGCAAGAAGCGGTTCACCCCCCTGAAACTCCAGCGTGATATGAGTGCTGGGCGAGCGCATCGCTAACGCCAGAGATCGAAGGACGGTTTCGCGCGACATGTCATAGGCGGCCCGGTCAGCCGTCTGCCTTGATACTTGACAATAGAGGCACGAGTGTTCGCACCTGAGGGTGAGCACCATGATATGCAGTCTGGTGAACCCATCCAGAAAGCTTTTCTTGGTTCGATATTTCGTCGCCAGTAGATCGAGGTTGGGCGAGGACTCGCCATCAAACAAGAATTGCTTGGCTTTGAGGGTTTGATAGAGGGGTGTGTTTGGAGGAAAACGATGACGGATGAGCGCTTCGACTGTGCCGTTGGGGACAAAAAGGAATTCTCCCGCCTCGTTTACAATAAGTTCCTCGCTGTCGATGCGCGTGAATCGAAACGGGAGTAGCCGATACAGTTGTGCGTGTCCGCCGTAGGCGTCAATCGTGTAGAACTGACGGGTCATCTTAGGAAAGAAGCTCCTGTGCAGATGCCGCGAGAATGTAATTAAGCAATTCAGACGCTATATATGAATCGGCTGTAAGTATGGTCAGGAAGGAAAATCCGGTCTCGTGTATTGCCGTCGCGGCGCAGACTGCGGCGAAGGCGGCAATTCCTCCGTCGATAGCGTCCTCCGTGTAGACATCACGCGTAAGTTCGAACGATTTCACTGCTGCCTCAGGAGTTGGACGAGCGGACTGCCTGATGGCGTGTCATCGACCGGGTCGTTAGCGGTGCCCGGTGGTGGGTCATCGAGACTCCCGGCCTCGGCTACCGCCTTGGCCACAATGAGATCCCGCACTTGGCCGGTTTCCTCGTCAATTTGTCGCCGCAATTCAAAATCGAGAAGGGCGTTCGTGAATTCGCCTTCAATTCTCCCGAGCAGAGTCGGGTCTATCCCATCCTTTGGTCGGAAGTGCACAGACAGGACTTGCGCTGACGAACGGCTGACAAAAAGATAGCAGCGTTCGGTGAACCAATAGCACGCTCTCAAAATAGCTGTTTTATGGTAGATCGATTCGTCCACGTCTAGGACGAGCTCGTCTGCTAATTCGGGCACGTTTCCCCGCCTTGGCGTCTATTTTGCAGGCGTCGCATGAGCAACCGGTTGCAAGTCCGCATGCACCGTCAGTTCGCTATGGGAAGTCACTTCAAGCGTTCTCGTCCATGGACCATAACCCGTCTTATTTATAACGATTCGATGGGTTCCGGCCGACAGCTGTAGCACCGAACGAGTGCTGCCTGCGTATTTGCCGTCAATTTCTATCTCTGCGAGCGCCGGCTCCGACGTGAATGTCACTGGTGTGCGCACGGCCACGGAACTGGTTGACTTCCGAGCGCCCGACGCCCCCGCAACCCCTGGCTTTGAAGAGGCTGAAGCAGATGGAACAACAGCTTTTTGGGTTCCGGTCGATCCGGGCGCTGCGGATCGGGTTGGAGTTGCTGGCGACGTCAATTGCGCTGGCGCGGAAGGTGTAGCCGCGGAACCGCCCGAACCGGAATAATGTGATGCGTGGGATGCGTGTGACGCATGCGATGAATGTTGAGCGAGTAGTTCCGTGGGCTGGGGCGGAGCTAATATGAGAGCCGCGCCGATCGAGTCGGTGCGTCTGGACACAACACGGACCATCGCGGTGGGATTCACTTCTGCCGTGGCCTGCGTCGGAGATGTCACTCCGGCAGATGCCAATAGAGCGCTCACATACAAGGCGACCTTGCCGGAAGGGCGCTTGACCGCTAATAGCCGGGGATCGCGAACTATTGGAGGCAAATCGGGCACGTTCAGTTCAGCATACACCCTAACCGGCACGCGGACAAGCGGGCACAGTGCACGCAGGGTTCTAGCCATTAGGTGCAAGATGAGCACGAGGCGCTCCCTCGGTTCGTCAGTTTTTTGGAGCGTCTACGTGAAAAACTTTCTCATAGGCATCAATCCAGTTGCCTCTAAACAGTTGCTGGGCTTCCGCAAGTGGCATGTCCCCCTTGCAAACGCGCTCATGTATATAGTCTTCCAACCGGTCCTTAGAATGAGCATTCCAAGGCTTCGTATCGTCGCTCTGGGGCCAAAGATTACTTTTCTCATTAGAGCCCCCAATCTCAAGGGGTATTCGATGGTCAATTTCGCAGTGTCCGCACGATGCAGCCGTCAGACCGTACTCAGCGTATACCGCACGCCTCATCGAAACGGAGACTTGCCGAATTTGACGCGAATAATTCGGCGCGCAGACTTGATCCATATTGCCCGTGTTTGTCGCTCCCGGTGAGAGAGCATCGTCAGGAACCAGAGGCAAGGGGCTCTGGGCCGCGGCCAACAGCGAAAGAATAGCGATGGACAGCGTTATCCTGTGTAGTCTTCGCGGACGCCACCTCGGAACCGCTTCAAAGCTTTCGAATAGCGGACGCGCCATTGCCGTTACCTCTCGTGCCGCCCAAACGGAAGGGGAGGGCACTCTAGTCGCCATGATGTGAAGGACGGGGATATGCATTTGTGTGATGCGCGAGCACATCGCTTTCGGTGATCGACGAAAATACACGGTCAAATTCCGAGAGCATCCATCGGGCGGATATGTCGGGGCGTTCCTCCGGATCATTGACTAACAAGTCGCGGTTCTCAATATCCCATCCCGCAGGGCTTCTATTTGACGTTACCGCAGCTTTCTTGCCGGCCTTCTCCATCTTTGCCGCAGGTACCCGGACAGTTGCCAGCGCTTTCTTGAGCCCGCTCAACTCCTGGACGAGTCTTTCACTCAAGCACACTTTGGCCTGATGCATCGTCCGCACGACCTCGTATGCTCCCAATAACCAGAACCACATCAAAGATTCCGCCCGCTCAACCCGCCCGCCATCGACACACTGATCAGAGAATCCCTTGTCGAGGTTATCGATGATTTCGTCTGCAAACGAGCAAAGCACATTTACCCGGCCAGACAGATAGTGGGAGAAAGCAATCAGCGGCTCGCGCTTGACAATCTCCTCCCATGTCGGGTTGAAGTGACATTGCTGAAAGCGCTGTAGATATCTCATATCGGGCGGCCTCCGGTATTTATTCGAACCGTCTCGGAAATGCTTGGCCCAAGAGCCCCGCCAGCTTTTCCGTGGTGTCCGGTGAGGGTGGCCGCGTTTCAACGTGCGATAGATATCGTGATGAGTCAGGCCCCCAATCGAAGTACACGCCGGTGTGTGGTTCTGTAAGCGCCGCCGCGGGCGGAATAGGGTCAACCACGCCGTCACGGTCGAAACGGCGAGTGCCAGAAGTGAGATCGTGATCGAGGCTGGATCGGTCATTCTCAAATCCCCACCTGTCTGTATTTATCGAGGAAGGTCTCATCGTTGCGCCAGTCGTACAGCTTTGTGGTGCGCGGTGAGGAATGGTTTGCCGTCGTCTGCGTGTGTTCGATCATACCGCCGCCTCTGAGGTAATAGGTGATGCCGGTTGCTCACCGCGTGTTCTTGTTGGGATGTTCGAAGTGAAGAACCGCTCAGCCGTTCTTTCGTTCGACAGCAACAATGCGGACGCTCTTAGTGACAGCCCCGTCAGTTTACGCGGGACAGGAAGAGCAACAGTGGTCGATGTCATCGTAGGTTAGCCTCCGGGCAGCGTGAACGGGCCAGCGCCGGAAACTGACCGGGCCCGCCCCGCTCCTCGATGCGTGTTGAGATCGCTCCGATAGCCGCCCGATTCAGGCGTCCATGTGAAGAGGACACCCATGCTCGGGTCGGCGAACGCCATGGTGAACTCTTCTGACAGGACAAGCTCCACTGTAGAGAGGACAATCGGTTTTCGCTGTGCCAGAATTTTCGCGTGTACCTCGATCACGTATCGCCCTGCCAGAAACTGGAAGGAGGCGTCTTTCGGCGGAAGAAAATAGTGATTGCTGGCGATCCCGTCTTCGCCGACCTTCAGGCCACTGCCGATCAGCTCGGCCCGGCTCTCGCCATACATCCAGAAATCGAAGACCTGCAACACCTGCCCACGCCGGGCTTTCAGGTAAAGGCTTTCAATGATGTGCCCGCGCTTGCCCGTCGCGTACAGCAGCGACCGCATGAATATCTTGGGCTGCCCTTCCTCTGAAAGAAAGCCGACGAGGGCGGGCCGCGTCATGCCGACGCTGCCACGGCGGAACGTGAACCACGCGACCGTGAGCGACAGGAGAAGCGAGACCACGGAGATCATGACGGAAATCAAAGCACCCTCCTTAAGTGAAAATAACGTCCTTTGTCATTTCAATACCCAGTTCCCGTCGCTTTCCCGGCCGATGCCGCGTGCGTCACCCGCAAGCAACACTCCTGCTCGCCTCGCCGAAACCAGCGGGCGTGGTGTAGCGGGCCTAACGAGCGCGCCCGCCTGGATGGTCTATCGCTCTAGGATAAGTTCCTGACTGCCGTCACGCAGGCGGCGTGAGAAACGTCCCTTCACCCGGACGACCGGATTCACCGGGACCTGGGTGGAGCGACCTTTGTTGTAAGCTCGTTCCGCGTCGGTCGGTTCCCACTCAACGCCGAGTTTCGTCAGAGCTTGTCGCGCAGCCCCAAGAAATCCGTTCGGGCTGTAGAGGATAGGTTCGCCCGAAAGGCGGGAGACCACTGCGCGACCATAGACGCCATACCCGAGCCGCACGAGACGCTTATCGCGTACGAGACCGCGGAGAACCCGTAAAACTTGATCTTCGCCGCCGAGATCGCGGAATTCGCGCGTCAGGAATACGTCCTCGCATTTCCTCTGGACGATCCGCGCCTCGATCCTTTCGCGCAATGTTTTCCGTTGTCTCATCTCGGTTCACCAGCAAAAACCCGACATTAAAAGAGTATATAAACGCACAGCGTCCCGCAAGTGTTTGTTGGTTCCGTTCGTGTCTGCCGCTCCTCTTCCTGCCGCCCAGTTGGAGGAGTTGATAGCAGCTTAGAGGCACTGCGTGGCTGTCATTGCCGCGAGTTGAATTATCCGTCGTGACGTTGCACGGGGACATCGAAAAACCTCCGGAGCGCGCGACTTTCAAAATGGGGCGTCACACCCACGTCGCTGGCTTAACGACCGTCGAGCCGTCTGAGCGTGTAACCCGCTCCGGGAACTGTGAAGCAGCGAGATCGCTGACACTGATCCGCCGTATAAAACTGGCGACCCTTCTTAATTCTGGAGTTGGATTTGGAACAGGAGAGAGGAGGCCCACCGGTTTGCCAACTACCTGTGTGACGATGCGGACTGGTTCGACAAGATCGCTGTCATTCGACAACACTGCGGCGACATCGAAATTACCCTGAAATGCATCCATCAACAGGTGGGACGCCAAATTCACGTCGCTGCCCTTTTCCTCAACCTTGATGACCTTGACCACGTCGGGCCATGGCGGCGCAAGAGTGACACGCGGGCGAAATTCCGGCGGCTTTACCAAACCTGCAAATTTCTCGGACAAGAGGAAGCTACCCATATGAATTGAAATCTCCGGCACAGTCCGCAAGGCATCGAGATATATTTGCTGGCGAGCCGGGGCCGCCGCATCAATCCGGCCGGAAACGCGCGCTGTGTAGTACTTGACGCCGACAACTTTATTGGCTGGGTCGAGGAGCCTTTCGGCCAGCGCCTTGATGTTCAGCCATTTGGCTGCTGGCCGATTCACAAGCAGCCTGAAATAGAGGTTGAATCCGTCAACGTAAATGATGGTGCGCATGGGGAAAATCGGCCAGAAAAAGCAAAGGCCGCGCGGGATTGCTCCCTAGCGGCCCTTGAGTCGACAGCACGCTGCCGACGGGTTAAGTCTATTTATACCACACCCGCATCTCCTTTTCAAGTGCTTCTATCTACAGTACTTCTGATGTATTCGCGATGCGCCTTATAGCGACCCATAGACCATTAGCGTTTACCATACGTACATCATAGAATCTCTTTCCTCTCCTGCTGCCCCTTCTGGCGGGTCGAAGGCACTTTAGCCGCCGCCGCTTGCCGTCAATGACGGATTTTGGCTCCCCTCCCCGCCAGCAGGCTGCGCCTTGAGGCGGGGCAGTCACCCCAAAATCCTATGACCGCTGCGCTGTGATCGGCGGCAGGACGTGCGCTTTTTCGCCCCCGCCGTGGGGGTCACTCAAACGAAAGACGATCCCATGAAGAAACGCAAAATCGCTCAGGCCACCACCCGAAATGCCACGCGCCGCGAGGCAGAGCGCGTGCGCAGACTTACGGAACTTCAGGTCCGCGAATACAACGAACGCTATCACCCGGAAATGGGTGACGTTTCCGTTGAGATCAGGGGCAACATCGTTGTCGTACGCAGCAACTCTCAGGAGAAGTCCCGATGAGCCGCCGTCCCGTCACCTCGGGCCGATACCGGGTGCGCCGCGCTCGCTCTGCACGGGGCCGGTCAACGACTCATCTTGACACGTCCAATCGCGCTCGGCATTCCACTCAACCGAGGAGACATAAAGCGATGCCCGATTCCCCGCCTCGCGATCCTGTACAAGAGTTCGCCGACCGGATCATTGCCGAGCTTGAGAACGGCGCTAAACCGTGGGTGCGGCCGTGGGACCCCGACAAAGCTGGCGGCCCGCAATCTCCCTTCAATCCCGTCACCGGCAAACGCTATCACGGCATCAATGTTCTGATCCTCGGTATGGACATGCGGGCGTTCCAAAGCGGCGACCCGCGCTGGATGACCTACCAGCAATCGCTGGAGAACGAGTGGCAGGTTCGCAAAGGCGAAAAAGGCACGACGATCTTTTTCACAAAACCGTATGAGGTCGAGGACGACGACGCCGAGAACGGCAGGAAGACCATTAAATTCCTCAAACATTACGCCGTGTTTCACGCCTCGCAAATCGAGGGTGTTCCAGCCTACAAGCCACCCTCTATCGAAGAGGCGCCATGGACACGTCCCGAAGCCGCCGACATCATCCTCAAGAATAGCGGAGCTGTCGTGCGTACCGGCGGTGATCGCGCGTTTTACTCGCCGGCGACTGACCACATCCAGTTGCCACCGGAACACGCCTTTCGCGGGCCGTCGGAATTCGCGGCAACCGCGCTCCATGAGTTGGCGCATTGGACTGGCAATCCGTCTCGCCTCAATCGCGACATGAAGGTCCGCTACGGTTCAGCGGCATACGCCATGGAAGAATTGCGCGCCGAAATCGCTTCCGCCTTTGTAGCGTCCGAGCTCGGGATTCCGACCGACATCCCGCACCATGCCAGCTACATCGCCAGCTGGATTAAGCCGCTCAAAGATGACAAACGTGAAATCTTCCGCGCCGCGGCGGACGCCCAGCGCATCGCCGATATGCAACTCGGCTTTCACCCGGACTATGCCGCTCACGCCGAAACCGAACTGAAGCGCCCTGCCCCGCGAACCGGAATCCGTTCGCAGCTCACTCCCGGTTGAGCCATATCTCTCCGCAACTTCCCACCCGCTTGAGGTAGCACAATGACTGAACCTTCCGAAGATTTTCACGAAGCCAAAGCCGTCACGATTCCCGTAAACCCAGCCCGCCTGGCTTGGGGAAAATACGACCATGCCCGCAATCGCGATGTCGGTAAGGGCGATATTCACGCATCCTACAGTGCCGACCTCATCGCAACGGATGGCAAAATACGAAAGGCATTCCGGTGGCAGGCGAAGTCGATGGTGACGATCAGCCTCTCAGGCATGGGCGGGGTTGACCAAGCCGAAGCCTATCAATTGATCCCGCTCAAGGCATTCGCCGGCACGCCGCAGACCTACGCCGAAAAGACGGGAGCCGCCGAAGATGCAGAGGCAGCCCGGAACGACCCGAATGGCTTCTATCACGGCATGATGGTCAAACAGGGCCGGGAAATGTTCGTGTTATCAGGACCGCCCGTTGTGTTCGTCGCGGAGGCAGGGCCGGATCGCCCTGATGGTGCCGCGAGTGCGGAAGCGGAACAGTTGAGTCTGTTTTGAGAAGGGGCATCGTCCCTCTCACCGCATTTATCCTGCCCTCGCCGTGAGTGTGGAACGAGCCTTCGATACCTGACCGGGCTGCGCGCGCGTCACGCCCGGCAATCGTTGCCAATTCTCTTCTGGCCCGTACCGGGCCAAAGCCTCCGCCTTGTCCCCCGGAACGTCCATATCCAGTACCGGTGACTCTCCGTAGTAATGGAACAGCCAGGGGTCAACGAGAAACCGATCCGACGTTACCGCGAAGTCATGTCCGCCCTCCGATTCGCCGAAGAGCGCAGTGGGGTTATGGGCGTGATAGTAACCCCGCACCTCGCCGCCGAACCGGTCCGTGACGATCCGCGAGCAGGCCGTGCAGTTGCCTGTTTCGTGCGCACCGCCCGGAAAGATCCTGTCGTTCCGTGAAAACCTGTCGAGCCGCCGTTTGCGCGATTCCCTGTCGGAGCTATCTGGCAGATTGAGCATCACGCCTCGTACCGGGAGAGTTTAACCGTGTCAACTGTTGGCGTTTATGCAGAGGTTCATTGCCCTGCTCACCCACTACTTTCTTCCGCCGCCCGCACGAACGTAGCTGATGTCTTTAGCCGCCGCCGCTTTCTGTCAATGACGGATTGCGGCTTCCCCGCTAACCCGAGGACCCTGCGCGCTCCAATGCATCAAGCGCCTGCTCAAAGAGTTGGCCGAGGGTCGTTTTTCGTTCATCAGCCATCCGGTAAAAGCGCGCCTTCGTTTCTGGTGTCGTCTTCACACTGAACTGCTGGTCCCTGCCCGTTCGATGGAGGCGAGGTTTGTGTTTTGGCTCCTTGGCCACGCGTTTGGCTTGACGGCTCGGAAAATTGTTGTCCTCTGCGAGTCGATCAATTGCTTCATTCTCAACCGGTTTCTCTTTTCTCGGTTTGATCCCGAAGGCCGGAACATCATCAAGGTCCGCAAACGGATTAACGCGCGCACTCATGCGGCACCCGCAACATTTGCCGTGCCCTCGTCATGTCCTTTCCTACCGCCCTGCTCCGCCACGATACGCGCGATGACTTCATGGGCGAACTCGCCAACATTCTGTCTTGCTTTGTCGAGATTGGGAACCGAGGCCGGGTCGAGCCCATCAAGCGTTTGCTGAAAGGAAAAGAGCGCTTTGAACGCATCGCGTTCGTTCAATTCGGTTCGCAACACCGGAATGCCCGCGTCCATCAATCCTTTTTGAACATGAGCAAGACCTCGCGTTCGGATCATCGGACTTGTGCGCGTGAGCAGAACGGCATGGGGCTTTGGAATTCGGGTCAGTTTTTCGCTTTGCCGAACCACCCGAACCGCCCGGCCAGCCGCTTTCGCATCCTCATGCGACCCCTGCGCCGGAATGATCACAAAGTCCGCCTGCGAGATTGCGAAGAGCACAATTTTTGAAGCCGTGCCCTCCAGATCAACGATGACGAAAGGTGTTTTCGCGGCCGCGTCCTCAATACGCTCGACAATGTTGTCCTCTTCCACATCGGAGACGACAGTCAGCTGCGACGGCGAGTGGCCGCCGTTCGCCCAGTCCTGAATGGGGTGATTTGGATCGGCGTCAATCACCGTCACGTCATTGAGTTTCGTGAGGAAGGTTGAGAGTAACAATGCCGACGTACTCTTGCCGCTGCCGCCTTTCGGGGAAACAAATACAATGGTCGGCATCCTGTCTCCGTCTCGATGGTTGAGTTTCTGTTCCGGGCTGCGAGCCTATCAGATTCCCATCGGAATACAAGGGGTAGTCCTTCGGATGACGGTTCGCCATCCGATAATCAACGGTTGACCGTTGGTAAACCTTCGGCAATCCTTAGGACTCCAATTCGCAGACCTTAGGTCTACCGTTGGATACCTGTTTGGCGACCATTTGTTGGCCGTTCCGAAGCCCTTCAGACCGCTCCGCCACATTCCCATCAACGCTACGGCACGAAAATCACCGAGCCATTCGTTTTCAGACCTAGGATGCTCCCACCCCTAGCGGGCAGGGCCGCGAGCGTTCGACGGCGATGTAAATGACCCGGACGGAGCAGGGGCGCAGGCGTCCCACGCGGTCTCTTTCGCGCGTTGGATCGGCGCACGCTTGTTCCGGCTGCGACAGAAGCCGACGAAGGCGGCCGCAGCATTGTCGAGTTTCGGCTTTCCGGACATTGTCCACCATTCGCGCCAGTCGCCCTCAAGCGCATAGACATCATAGCCGGGCGCAGCGGCGCGCGCCTCCTCGTACGCTTCCGGGGAAAGGGCAGGCAAACCCTCTTCGCCGGAAGGGCGCGGGGTTTCCTCCCACCAGCTTTCCCGGTTGTAGAAAGTGACCTGGTCGTTTTCATCGTTGTACGCAACGCGGTAATCGGGCAGGTGGTCATGCCTAACGATATTCTTCACCATCGCGCGGAAACGCCGGCTGTTGCCGCGTGACCCGGATTTCTTGAACAGAAGTTCCAGCGAGATCTGCCAGGATCGTTGCCGCCCGCAATGTTTGCGGGCCATCTCGTAAACGCGCCGCTCCAGCGGCTTCCCCAGACGGAAGTAGTCGGGATGCAGCGTCAACACTTCCTGACTGCGAATGGCGTTGAACACCCAGTCCGAAAGCTTGATCTCCACCCAGAGCAGGCGGCCATCAAGTCCGTTCTTGCGGCGGATGGACGCCGCGTCGATGAGGCCAAAGCTGTCCCGTTGCTCTTCTTCGCCGGTACGGATATTCGTGGTGATGCGTGTTCCCGCAAGCCGATCAATGGCTTCACAGAGGGCGTCATAGTCCTTGCCTGAGGTGCCCCGATTGGTGAATACGAGCAATTCGTAGCTGGTGATCCGCAGTCGCGGGCCGACCGGTTCGCCGTGCTTCATCTTTTCCATCAGCTGCGAAATGCAGTAAATCAGGATGTCCTTGTCGTAGATCGTCGCGAGACCTTTTACGCTCGGGATGATTTGCAGCCAGTTGCCGTTGTGCTCGTATTTCCGAATGGACGTGTCCGGGTTCTTTGACAGCGAGTAGAAAGGATGCTCCATTTGCGGAATGAGATCCTTGAGCACCGCGTCCGCGACATCACAGACAAACAGATCCCCATTGGCGTGTTTCGCCGCGAGCAACTGGTCGTCTTTTTTCTGAGCCTTTGCCATGGTAACCGGCGATTCGGGGTTTCAGGTACAGGGAGGTCAGTGTTCGGGGTTTCAGGTACGCTGTCAAGAGAGATTCGGGTTATCGGGTACGCAACAGCCAGATTCGGGGTTTCAGGTACATTGAATCGGGGTATCAGGACCACGCGCTTCGGGGTTTCGAGTACGAACTTTCGGGGTTTCAGGTACGGGGCCTCAGAAT
>Ga0302319_10012451_pt1 | contig 16042 bp, 13 predicted proteins | sample Bog_T0_2_FD_203319 | JGI IMG/M metagenome (GOLD analysis project Ga0302319, IMG submission 203319) | Peat permafrost microbial communities from Stordalen Mire near Abisko, Sweden - Bog_T0_2 | ecosystem: Environmental > Terrestrial > Soil > Wetlands > Peat | place: Sweden: Abisko, Stordalen Mire...
TTGTATGCAGAGTTTTGCAGGCTGGAATTTGTGGCCATTGAAAAATAAGGGGTTATTTGTCAATTTTTCGGTAATCGAATTGCATTATTGACTAAGTAACAAACAGTGCGATCCAGCATAGGCAAGTGGACGCACACCACGAGCGGTAGTTCGGCGCCGTACCGCGGATTGGAAGCTTGATCACGCTCTGGATGGCTTGACCACAGGGCAGATGATGGCAAATCGACATGAACCTTATGAAGAAACTGAAGGCAGCGATCGACAAGAAGAGGGAAACCCAGCGGTTCTCTGTCAGTGTGCCCCTCACTATCACAGCCGGAGATAAAGAGTTTCTTGGCTACACACGCGATCTGAGCAACCGCGGCATGTACTTCTATGTCTCTCCAAACCATGGCACTCAAATCGACGATGAATTTGACTGTATTGTCGAGTTGCCACCCGAGATCACACTTTCCACTCGTTGCCGGATTCAATGTCGTGCAAGACTTCTGCGCCGAGAGATCGACCCGAAATCCATGTTCGGAATTGCCGCGGAGATCTTGAAATACTCAATTCTGAGGGATTCGCCCGTGAGCGCTTAGAGCTTCCGCATGCCCAGAACCCGATGGTCAACAAGCGAGTTCTTTACCACGTAAACAAGCTTGTTATTGGTCTCCGGGTCGGTTGGCAGAAGGAAGAATCCAGGATCGACCAGGTAGCGGAGGGAGTTGTAGACAATGCCCTCCATCACTTCACCATCGCGAAACTGGAGCCTCATCCAAATTCCCTGTGCCACCGGCGCACGGGAATGGAAATTTATGTTTTTGTGATCTGCGTCGCCATCGAAGGAATTCACGTAGAAAACAGCCTTCATTCCGCTGGTCGGGATATCTTCAACTACATTGGACTCAAGATGCCGAACGCGGAAATTTTCAGGCGAGTGCGTAGGCGCGTTACTCAACAGTTCCTCAATCGTGTTCCAGACCGGAGACTCCAGATAGCCCTTCAGGGTTCGGTCTCCGAATTGAATCACAACCAGTTCCGATTTGTGCGTCTTAGCCTTGCTCATGCGCTGATGTACCTTCTTGCTCAAAGTTGCAGCTAAATGACATTCGAAGGAGCATCTACTTCGTATTCCTATGATGCCGAATTGGACGCTGACAGACAATGCCTGTTTCGTGCTAGGCATGTCCCGTATCAGTTGCATAAGGCGGAATAGAATGTCAAAATCGAACGCCAATCCATCATGAATCCGATTCTGAGCAATACTGAGATTGGCTCCACAAAGCGCAAATTCGAAAGCCGTGATCTGTAAGCGTTATTCCGATAGCGCGCCTGAGAAATGGCTCAGATGCATTCCTTCGTCCTGCGGGCCGCTCAGCAGACTCCCTCGTCTTGCTTCAGCGCCAATCGCAAGACGTCCGTTCATGCCGTTTCTACTCGACCATATTCGGTGGCTGTAATCATAGTCCGGGGATTCTTCTGCGGCGGACTCAGATTGTATTGTTTGATCTTGTAAAGCAACGCCTTGTAGCTAATCTGTAACTCATTTGCCGCGTCCTTGCGATTCCATCCAGATCCCTCCAATGCCTGCGCGATCGCCACCGATTCGGCGTCGCCTTTCAGGTTCCGTACAAGGTGTTTCAGGCCTGAATTGTTTCCTCCGCTATCGCCCCCATGCTCTGGAACTCCGGACGGATGCATCGGGTTCAAATCCTCAAGAATGGCCTGCTCGCTGCCCAAAATGAGGTACCGTTTGATCGTGTTCTCGAGTTCGCGAAGATTTCCGCGCCACGGTTGAGTCATCAGCGCCTTCATGAGCACCGGCGAAATCGGCAGTTGTTCACGACCGTATTTGGCGGCTACTTTCTGCATGAAATGGTGCGCAAGGATCGGGACCTCTTCAAGGCGCTCGCGCAGGGGAGGCATTTTCAGCGTAAAGCCATTCAGACGGTAATAGAGATCTTCGCGGAATGTCTTTTGCGCAATTGCAGCCTTGATGTCGATGTTTGTCGCTGCTATCACCCGTACGTCCACCTTGACGGTCGTCCGGCTGCCCAGACGCGAGAAACTTCCGTCCTGCAGCACCTGGAGCAACTTAGCCTGCAAGCCGGCAGGCATCTCGCCAATCTCATCCAGGAAGATTGTGCCCCCGTTGCACTGTTCAAACTTGCCCGGCTTCGACTTCACCGCGCCCGTAAACGCGCCCTGCTCATATCCAAAAAGCTCGCTCTCCAGAAGGTCCGCCGGCATCGCGGCGCAGTTCACTTTCAAGAAAGTGCGCTCGCTTCGCGCAGACATCTTATGAATGAAGAGGGTCGCTACTTCCTTGCCCGTGCCGCTCTCGCCAAGAATCAAAACCGGGATGTCGGCCCGTGCCACAAGACGGCATTGCGACTCAATCTCGCGCATGCGCTTGCTCGATAAAACCAAAGAAGTGTTCTCGTCAAGACGGATTTCCGTGATCTGTCCGTCTTCGCCGCCATCCGGATTACCCGGTTTCCGCAGGCATTTGTCGACCGCGAGGTCAATATCCGCCTTCCTAAATGGCTTCAGAACAACGTCTGTGGCGCCCATCCGGGTCGCCTGAACTACGTCTTGGAGATCGGCAGTGCAGGCAAGCAAAATGATTGGGAGCGACGGCCTCTGCGCGTGAATTTGTGCCAGAAGCTGAAGCGAATGCTCTCCAGAGTGTTCATCATCAATATGCCAGTCCATCAACAGCAGGTCCAGTTTCGCAAACGCTTCCAGCTTTTCGATGAGGCCTTCGCCCTCGGGATACAAGGTCACATTGAATCGCGCTGAAAGGATACGGTGAACATATTGGAGAATTGCGGAATCTGCGTCGAGTACGCCGATTTCGGGCTTGACACTTCCTGGGGACTTCACTTTCGACACCTCGTCTAACGTGAAACTGCGTTGTTCCATCTTGTGCGTGCCATTCGAGTTGTCATACAAATCGACCCCTGCCGCCCCTCTGGTGCCGTGAAAGCATTAAGCCTATTTGGACAAGCATGTAAAGGATCGGGGCCTGGTAATTATCCTACGAGTTGAATGATGGGGCATCAATCACACATGCAGGTTATGCCTTTACATCTTTGAACCTGAGTCTACCACTGGAAGTGGTAAATTGTTCCTAAATATATGCAATTGTTTTCACAAATTCACGTGGTTTGGTCCCCCAAAACGAACTGTAAAAGCTGCCCATAACCAATAGAATCTGGATGAGTTACCTGCGTCTCTAAAATGCGATTACTTAAGAGAGGTTGTCGATGTTACTATTACGGACACCACTTTGGCAGTCGAATTGCATTGGATGCCGGTAGTAAACCACCGACTATGCGAGGATTGCAAATATCCCTATGGCTCGCAAAAGTGATTTGATTGATTTGCGCATGCTCCCGCCTGCCGAGGTATTCTTCGGGCTGTCCCCCCTGATGGCCACTGCCAGGTTGAAACTGGAGCGCGTGGCCAATACAACGATTCCAGTGCTTCTGCAGGGTGAGAGTGGAACCGGTAAAGAAGTATTCGCCAAGTTGCTGCACATCCATTCCAATCGTGCCAACTCCTCATGGGTCAAGGTCAACTGCCCGGCGATTCCGAATTCTCTCATTGAATCCGAGTTGTTTGGCTACGAAAAAGGAGCATTCACCGGGGCATACTCTACCAAGCAAGGCCGCGTGGAACTCGCCCATATGGGCACCATGTTTCTGGATGAGGTGGGAAGCCTCGACATGACGGTGCAGGCGAAACTGCTGCAGTTGCTCCAGGATGGAAGCTTCACACGTGTCGGAGGACAAGAAGCGAGAAGCGTCGATACTCGAATCATCAGCGCCTCCAGGGGAAGTCTGCAGCAGCAGACAAGCGAAGGGAGTTTCCGCCTGGACTTTTTCTTCCGAATCAACGCTGTGACCATCGAATTGCCTTCGCTGCGTCAGCGCATGGAGGATCTTCCTAAGCTGATCGAGTATTTCTTCGATGTTCATTCAAAGGCATTTCGGTCGACCCCAAAACCGCTCTCTCGCGAGACTGTCCGCTTGATGCAGCGATATGACTGGCCGGGAAACATTCGCCAGCTCGAGAATATGATTCGCAGTTACATACTCATCGGCGATGAAGAGATTCTGGCATTGGAAATGGTTCCCGCAGCATCTTCCAGGCTCACAACTGAAATCGACCTTTCAAATCCCGTTTCGCTGAAAGAAATCACCAGGTCCGCGACACAGGATCTTGAGCGGCAGATCATCATGAAGGTGCTGCAGGCGAATGGCTGGAGCCGCCTGAAGACCGCCAAATGGCTCAATATCAGCTATCGCTCGCTGCTCTACAAGCTTCAGGATCCCCAAGTCGGAGCGCTTCCGGGAAGAGTGAAGCCAAAAGAAAAATCAGTTAAAACACAGAAACGAACCCGGTCGCCAAGGTAGAAGACGATGTGTGCCCGGAAGTTTTCAGTCGTCGGGCGGTCGGGCATTGCCGGAGGTTGAGAAACATAGTTTAGTCGGAGTCCCGCCAGCTCAATGGACTTCCCCCGGTACGCAAGCCAGGCTTGGCCTCCGCTCGACGCAACTGTTGGCGTCGAGGGATTCTACGCGGCACCGCGGTTCTAAATCCAGCCTCGCATCCGGTAATAAACAATCTTGCACGACTCGACGAGCATGATCTCAAATGCCTGAAAGCGTCCGTTCCAATGTTCTGTTGCATGCAGCACGTCCGGCGCCGGCATGGGGGCCGATTCGATCCCCAGTTTGCGGAACACTCGAATGGCTCTGTACATGTGGAAGTCGCTGGTGAGCAGCACCTTCCTGCCAGGCATGTCCACCACCAATCGTGCGGTTTCGATCCCATTTTCGCGGGTGCTGGTAGACCGCCACTCTGCAACAATGTCCTCGCGCGGAATGCCGCTGGCAATCAGGTAATCGAGGATTCCCGATCCCCCACCGCCGCTGACAACCATCTTTTTGAACCCACCCGTCTGCCAGGCAAGCACCGCCTGACGCGCACGCCAGTAGGAGGAATACGAGATCCCTCGATTGTCGTCGGCGGCGGCGCTGAGCAGGATAAGAACGTCGCCCTTTGGCATCTCAATCGGGCCGGAGTAGGCCCGGACCCACCATGAAACAACAGGCGTGCCGATCACCAGTATGGTGACCAACCCGATCGCCGCCAACAAACGGCCAGCCCACAGGCAGACTTTTCGGAGAACCGTCATCGACAGGTCCACACAAGGGAAAACTGCGGATTATCGGGCACCTTTGGATACCTCATGGGCCGCAATCAGCGACTCAAAGATCTCCTGCAACTCAGCCGCCACGTCGTTCCAACTCCGGCTGCAATAGGCGGAAAGGGAAGCAGCATCCCATGACCTGTCAAGAACCGAAGCCAGGGCCTGCGCGAGCGCCACCGAATCTCGAGGTGGCACCAACTGCCCGCATTCGTCGTTCATGATCTCTGGGATGCCGCCCACATTTGTGGCGACAACAGGACGGCCGCAAGCAAGAGCCTCCAGAACACCATTGGGGCAGCCTTCCATGTAGCTTGGCAGGGTGACAAGGTCGGCTGCGGCCATCCATACAGAGACTTGGCCGGGGGAACAGGCGGGCAGCATGTGGATATAAGCTGACGCACCGAGAGTCTGAATGGCGGTTTCGATCTGAAACCTGTCAGGCCCCTCGCCAACCAGGTAAACTTCCAGCCTGGGGCGCCTGTCATGAAGTGATTCTGCGGCTTGCACTAGTTCCCGCAGACCCTTTTTCACATCCATGCGTCCAATATAAACAACAGCTTCCGTGGCCGGGTCGATTCCGACCTTGCATCTCGCCTCCAACCGGTCGCTGGGATGGAAAACAGAAGTATCGCACCCATTGACGATGGTGCGGGTCTTTTCCGGCGAAGCGCCCATGGCCATAGCCTTGTTGCGCATGTCTCCACTCACCATGACCAGAAAATCGGAGTCGCGCAGAACTGTGCGGGTGTGCATGGCCGAAACGGGATCGCCAATCCGATTGATGTCCGACCCCATGCTCCGGGCGACGACAGGAACAGAAAGGGCCTCCCCGATTTTCAGCGCGCCATAGCAGTCGGGGTAAAGAAAGTAACTGAAGATGAGATCGGGCGCAAAGGCGCGAATGTGGGGCAAAAGCACACGGGCGACCATCCAGCCGTTGAATGGCCGGGAAACAAGTGGAAAGGCTAGACAGTCGAAGTAATCTACGTTGACGTCCGGCGGACTATAGGTGGCGTCGAGCCTGTCGTAACTCCGGCTCCGCGGTTTCAGCCATGCAGGATACATGGCATTGGGAAAGAAGACACGCACATCGTTGGTACGGGCCAGAACACGAAGAGTCTGATAAGCTGACCTGCCCTGCCACGGTTCCGCCGAACTCGGGAAGTACCGGGTGACCACAGCAATCTTGAGCATGACTAGGCTCCCACTCCGGCGCGCACGACTGAAGCGGCCGGCGGGTCCCACTCCTGCCCTTTGCCCGCAATCTCATGAAGAAGGGTAGCGTATTGTTTCGCGAGCGCCTTGCGCTCAAACTGTGCAATCTTCTCCAAGTCGGGCTGAAACTCTGTATGGAGCCGGTCGCCCCGCTCCACTGCATCAATAAAGAGTTGCCGAATTCCCTGAACGTCTTGGTTGCCCGCCCACCATCCGGCCCGCAATTCGTCGAGCAGTCGGCGTATATCACCTCCGGGATGCAGGCAGGCGAGGATTGGTTTGCCAGAGCCTATGTAATCGTAGAACTTGCCCTGGATGTTCAGGCGGTCGTGGCCGACCATGAGGACATATTCTGCTTCATCCATCGCGGCCAAGGCATCACCCTGCGGCATGTAGCCGATCAACTCAACCATGTCGCCGAGTTTCAGGAGGGCTTCGCGGATCCGCAGTTCATCGATGTGGCCGATGAAGTGGAGCTTAATTCGGGATTTGACCTCCGGTGGCAGCGATTGAAGTGCCTCAATCAGCGCAGTGGGGTCAGTCGCCGTGTAAAGCGTACCAATATGAGCCACGAGGATCTTGCCGTCTGGACGGGGATTCGCGGTCGGCGCGCAGCGGCGCACTCTTGTAGCATCGAAACCGTTGGAAATGAGATGGAACTTATCCGCGGGTTCCTGCGAATATCGGTCGCGCATCACGGTCAGCGCAGCCTCATTCACTGTAACAACCGCAGTGGCATTGGCGACTGCCCTGGCTTCCGCGCTCACCGCGAAACTGCGTGCGCGCTCGCTGCTGCTGAATTGGAAGCTACCAAATTCAAATTGGGAAATAAGCCATTCGTCGCGGAAATCCGCCACGATAGGCAGATGTGGGAATTCCTTGCGCAGTCTTTCGATTAGAAGAAATGCAGAGAAGGGTGCTCCGGTGATAACGACGACGTCAATTTCACGATCTTTGACGATGCGGCGCGCGGCACGGGTGAGTATGGGTAGCCACATCACCTGCGGGTCGGGCAGCAGGAAATCCTGAAGAACTTTCTTAAGGAAGTTGGGTTTGCCTGGCTTACCAGTGCCATCCCCTTTCCTGGAGTGCGCCTTTACGCCTGTGATCTTTCGCTTGATCCATTTCTTGATTCCGAAGGGAAGATCGAGGGTGATGGTGCGGTGAATCGTGACTTCGGCGGGAATATCGCGGAGGAGCGAGGGGTCTGACCCAACTGCAGCTGGGTTGCGGGTCGTGAGCACGTCGAAGCGAATTCCCTCGGCGGGTAGGTAGCGAGCCAGACTTGCAGCCCGCAAAACCCCGACGCCGCCTGCAGGAGGAAATGCATAAACTACCAGCAGAACTTTCGTGAGGCTCATGGTGCGATTTCCCTTGAAGTGCTCCGGCCCCCCGGGAGAGGCCACGGTATCATCTAACCATTCTATTGTATTCGAAGCGCTTTACACTCGATGCACGGGCGCCATGCCTAAGATGAGTAATCAACAAGGAGTTTGAAGGTGCGGAATCAGATCAAACATCTGCGATTGCGTGGGAGAGCCGGCGATAGAATAGCCCCATGAGACAGAGCACTTGCGGCGACATGCGGACATCTGTCCTGGGCTTCGGATGCGGATCGGTGCTCGGACGCGTTGGCCGCGGCGCCTCGTTGCGCGCAATGAACACCGCGTGGAACGAGGGCATTACGCTATTCGATACCGCCAGAAGCTACGGCTTCGGCGAGGCCGAAGCGGTGCTTGGCGAGTTTCTTCGCGACAAGCGGCAGCAGGCTATCGTGGCTACGAAGTTTGGCATCGACCCGCAAACTCCCGGCACGTTCAAGCGCATGGTTCTGCCCGCAGCCCGCGCGGCCCTGAGTATGAAGGTTCTGGGAATTCGCAAGCTGGTGCGGCATGGGGGCCTCCATGAGACCGTGTTCGGGCAATTCAGCGTGAAGGTGTTGCGTGCTTCGATTGAAACGAGCCTGAGGCAACTCCGCACCGACTACGTCGACATCTTGTATCTCCATGAAGCTCCTGTTGATGCGATGCACCAGCAGGAATTGTTGGCCGAGCTGGATGCGCTCAAGCGGGCAGGCAAGGTGCTGCGCGTTGGCCTCTATGCCAATTCGGCCGTGATTGCCGAAGGAATGGCCAACGGACCAGCGACGCTAGGTGCCATGCAGTTTGGCGCCAATCCATTTGATCCAGTTGCGGCTGGATTTGCTGAGCGAAACCGCCGCGGCGCTCTGCTGATTGGGAACCATCCCTTTGGAAGCAAAGAGCGTGTGGCGCGCATAGCTGTGACTCTCGCAGCAGTTTCAAGGGACGAGTCGGTTCCAGAAGAGCTGCGCCATAAGCTCCGCAGAGCCGATTGGCAGGTACTGCTTGAGGCGATCTTCGGAGTGGTTTTGAACACCATTGGCGCTCACGCACTCGTGTTCTCTATGATCCAAACAGAGCATCTGCACGCCAATGCGCGCGCGGTCGAGAGCTGCCGCTTCACGGGTCCGGAACTCGCGCTGCTGCATGAACGCCTGCTGAAAGCGCCGGCGCCTGGCGAGCCCTAAAGGCTGTTTGTCTTGGATTGCTCGGCAATATACTCGCAGGCTCTCACAGTGAGGGCCATAATGGTAAGCGCCGGGCCAACCGTTCCACTGGATGTGAAACAGCTTCCGTCTGTAACAAAAAGGTTCTTCACGTCCCAGGCCTGGTTATAAGAGTTAAGAACCGACTTGGCAGGGTCGTCTCCCATGCGGGCACCGCCGCACTCATGAATTGCGGCGCCCACCGCAAGGCTTTTTTTGAACGATTTCCGAAACATGAATCTGCTGAACCAGTCGGCATCGGGAAAAACACTCTTCTCATTCTCCAGCCCGAAAGTTGAACCGGAGAAGATGACCTTATAGCCGCAAGCGTCCACCATTTCCTGAATCGAACGGACCTGCTCACGCAGCAGTTCGTGTTCGTTCCGCTCAAAGGCGCAGCGGATGTGCGGAGCAGGAATACCCCATGCATCCTTGCGCCTGGAGTTGAGCGTGATCCGGTTTTCAAAGTACGGAAGAGTCTCGCCAAAGCCCATCAGCCCAAAGATTGCGGGGCTGTCATTCGGTACAAATCCTCGCCCGATCGCCCCCTGAAATGCAAAGCCTCTTTTGAATTTCGGATTGGTCACGTGATCCAGGTTCTGGAATCGCGGAATGCAAACCCCACCGGAAGCAGCGTAGAATGGGTCGGCCGGAGCTGAATCATCAAGTTCGCAGCCCTTGGTGCCCGGAATCGTTCCATATATCTGGCTGGGACATTGATCCATGAAATAGCGGCCCAGAAGCCCAGTGGAGTTCGCCAAGCCATTGGGGTGCTTCGGGCATGCTGAGTTCAGCAGCAGGCGCACCGATTCGATTGTCGAGGCGCACAAAACCACGACATTGGCGGACACGGTCTCGGCCTTCTTCGTCAGCCGATCGATGAACTCCGCGCCCGTTGCCTTTCCGGTGGCACCATCCACTGTGATCCGGCTGGCAATGGCATCCGTGCGAATGGTGAGCCGGCCGGTCTCCTTCGCTGCGAGAATCGGCAGTGGAACCCGCTTCAGATTGGGGGCGGCATATCGCCAGGAAATCACGGAACGCTCAGGCCAATTTGACTCCACCTTGGCCTTGAATGCCTGTTCGGCGACCGTCAGCTTGGGTTGCTTGAAGTACTTTCCATCGGGAAGATTAGGCACGTGGTCCTGAGAACCATACACACCCAGGAACTCTTCGACTTGATCGTAGTACGGCTCCAGATCAGAATAGGAAATCGGCCAATCCTCGCCGAAACCGTCCCGGCTGGCTGCCTTGAAATCGTAGTCTGTCATCCGCAGCAGCACACGTCCGTACAGGTGGAGCCTGCCGCCAAGCTGCCTGCCTCGAATCCAAAGGTAGAATTCCTCCGGAGGCGTCGTATAGGGGCTCTTCCAATCATTTACGAACAGATGCTTGTACTGGTCACTGAAAAAACCGATTCTGGCTTGAATGTACTGCCCCTTCATGACGGCCAGAGCACGCGCCTTGAGGTTGATGCCCTTCTGTTGTTTTTGATCAGGGGCTTTGAAGTCGTCCTCTGTAATATTCGGTCCTGCTTCCAACAGCAGCACCTCCAAACCCCGTTCTGTAAGCTCCTTGGCTGCAAAACTCCCGGCCGCACCGGAACCGATTACGAGCGCATCGTACTGTTTGCTGTGCATCCAGATCCTCAGAAGCTATGTTGTGCGATCAATTAACTTTACTCCGCGCCAATAGACTCAAGCAAGGCTATGGGCGCGCGTTGTCGCCCAATAGCTCACTGCAAGTCTGAAAGCTTTGCAGCATTCGCTCACTCGCCGGCGGTCGCAACCCGCACACCCACTGCGGGGCCTGGCTGGCGGTCACGAATCAGCGTGTCGGCAGCCTGAAACATCTGCCATGCCGAAGCCCAATGCAATTCAACACCTCGACGGTCCGCCTCTTCGGCAACCCAGACGAACAGGTTGCCTAGCCCGCCGTTGAGAAGCGGCCCAAGATTTCTATCCGCCGCTCCGTGTGTATACAGTTTCAAAAACAAGTCTTCGCCGATGGTGGGAGCGAGATCGAACCACCGGCTTACCCTGGCGGGCGTCGGCATATCGTAGCCGGCAATCTCTCCAGTTTCCACGCGAGGCATCAGGCGACCCCCAAACCGCAAGCCAACCGGCCCGGTAATCATCAGCAGGTCTCCCTGTCTGCCTCCGCCGCGAGTCGCCTCGATCCCTCGGTCGAAGGACCTCGGCCGATTGTTGGGATTGTTCGTGCACCAATAAATCTGGTTCACTACCCGCCCCTGGGTTGGAGAGGGAAGCGATGGCATGGTGAAGTCGGCATAGCAGCCGAGGTCCCGCAGCAGAGCAATCTCCCCATTCAGTCCACACCCCTTCCCCTCCGGATGCGAGTTATCGAGCGCCCAGTTCCCGTGGATAAAACCGAAAGTCGTCCGTCCGTCTACTTGGCGAAGCAACCCGTGGTCGTCCGTCAAGCGCCTGCAGAACTCATTCACTTTGCAGATGAATGAGTCGCGTTGCTCCTTGTCGTGGTGCAGATGAACTTCCACGTCAGCAACACCCAGCCGCACTATTTCCGCGATGCCCTCAAGCAGATCGTGCCTGTACTCTTCCTGCGGGTAGAAAAAACTGTATTGTGGGCGCTGACCTCCGGCATCCAACGGTGCGTGGTCGGCAATGCGCGGCCACTTATCCCGCCACTGGGCAATACGATCCAGCGCGGTTGCAACTGAGGCACCAATACCCAGAGGTTCGTAGTGATCGGTGATAGCCACCCAAACGCGCTTCGGCTTCGTCCGCCGCACGTTGCTCCTCCACCGGTCCTTCAAGTACGGCAAGAGCCAGAGATCCGCGTGACGTGTGAGGTTCATGTAAGTAAATTACCTGTGGTACCCATGACGCCCGTGCTAAAGACAGGAACTCTGCGCGTTTAGAATAGCAGGTTGGTCAGCCCCTTCCGTTGTGAATTCCCAAAAACGGTGCCAGCTTTCCGAGACTCTTATTTAAAGGCAAAAGGAACACCGCAATCACACATTTCTGTCCCCCAAGACAACTCGAGCTTGCACAATTGCTGGCTGTCTGTCACTAATCGGGAGGTCCGACTGTCAATTGCGGGCGTCTTCCCGCCGGTCAAAAATGTGGAGCAGTTGAGCCGGTATATAATTCAGGCAAAACTCGCTTAACTGCCGAACCCATTTGACAAGCAAACACGTGCGAAACATCTTCACGGCCGATCCACGGAGTCTCTGATGCCAGGAATTACGGGCTATATCGATCTTGCGGCCGGCGCGCCCCAAATCGCTGACGTTCTAGCTTTCATGACCAGATCATTGTTGCACGAGCCGTATTACTCCGTGCAGCGGATTCCTTGCCCGGAAGGAAGCGTTGCAGCGATTGTTAACCCTGGGATTGACGGCCTGCTCTGCGGCGTGGCTCAGGACGCCGAAACGGGAGTTAGTCTTGGATTCTGCGGAGAGTTTTATAACCCCCAATGTCAGTCGGCCACAACTGGCGATGAGGTTGCCCGCATCCTTCTTCGCAGCTACCTTGAACTCAAGGACAAGTTTCCGCGCTCGCTGGATGGCTCCTATGTCATCTTCATCGCCGATGGGCGTCGGCGGAAGTTCCTGCTCTTCAACGATTACTACGCGTCGCGGCCGGTGTTCTACGGAATGCAGGGCGGCAGGTTCTACTTCTCCCCGGAGGCAAAAGGGGTAGCGCGAATGCCGGGATTCGACGCAAGCGTTGATGAAGATGCCCTCGTGGCCTTTCTCATCAACGGCAATCCACTTGCCGAGCAGACTTTCTACAAAAACGTCAAGCCGCTGCCCCCTGGCCAGGTGCTCACTGTGGCGGACGGCCGGGTGACTCGCTCTGAGTCGAGTCGCTACGCGCCTTGTGCCGACACCGTGGACCGCGGCGACGACTATTACGTCGAGGGCCTTTCGGCGCTTCTTCTGAAGGCCGTAGGCAAGCAGTTGCGCAATTCGGATAGGGCCTTTGTGCCGCTTAGCGGCGGCATCGATTCCCGTCTCATCGCGGGCTGCGTGCACCGGCTCACGGGAGGTCGGCTGCATACCGTCTCCTGGGGAATCGACGAGAGTCTCGCTGGGTCAGACACAGTCATCGCCAGTCAGGTCGCAGAGTTCCTGGGCGCGGATCATCGCTTTGCGCGCCGCGAGTCCGAGCATCTGCAACACGACATGCGAGAGATGCTCTACAGAATCGATGGACTCAATGACGACCCCGCGTTTCACAGCAATGAGCTTTGTATCATGCGGCGCATTCGCGACGAATTCGGCGGCCTCTATGTACTGCGCGGCGAGGAGTGTTTCGGCCACACCCCTGAGCCCACATGCGATCTGGAAGCTCTGGGCCACTGGGGCATTGCCAGGCTGGAAGACCACCCCAAGGCGGAGCGGCTCCTGAACCCCTCCAAGCTACAGGCGTTCCGCGATAGTTCGGGCCAAATCATTCAAGGGATGCTCGATACCTGCCCCTCGATGAATTTCACAGACCGGCGCGACTATTTCTATTTCGCCTCTCGACTCTTTCACTACCATTCCCGGAGCGCCTACTGCAAGAGGTCCGTCGTGGATGTCAGGAACCCATGGCTCGATCAAGAACTGCTTGAATTCTTGCAGACCCTGCCGGTCCGCTACCGGTTCAACCGGTATCTCTACGTCAAGACGGGCGCGGCCATGTTCCCCGAACTGATGGCGATTCCGGTCGCCACGCGGAACAGTCTTGAAAACTGGCCGCAGAGATTCCAGACGGATCAGGCGCTGCAGCAACTTGTGAAGAAGCATCTCTTCGAGACTAGCAACGGTTTTCACGAAATCGTTAATCCGGATGCGGTCAAGGCCCTTTACGATCAGACAACCCGGCCCGGCGGAGTGCGCCCATCCTTCAAACAGCGCGCATTGAACGCAGGCAAGAACTTGCTACGCAACCAGGCTCCGCAACTCTATCGGCGCTTAAAGCCGGCGCTGATGGGGAAAATAGCGCCCACTGAGATACGCAACGAGATACTGCTGCTGCGCATGGTGTCGCTCAAGGTTTGGTTCGACCAGTTCGTCGATGGCCAAGCGCAGCCGGAAGACTTCCGCAAACGCTGATTGTCTGGACTTCCTCGCGCGTCATAGGCATGTTTGCTGCCTCGGCATGCGAACCAAACATATACCCCTCGGATGCGGAAAGGCGATGCTGCTGGCATGCAGATTGGCCTTGACCACGAAATAAGCCTAATTCCCGTGGCGCTTGGAGTAGGAAGCGTTGTGGGTAAAGGACATTAGCGGGTCGCGACCGATCTGGACTGCGAGTCGGCGAGCACCTCATCGATCACGCGCGCAAGGTGGGCGGCCTGAGGGTGCATGAAGAAATTGCCATGATCTCCAGACACTTCTCGGACCAACACTGGGCCGGAAGCCCGGCCTGGAGTTCGAAAATGGGCAAAACGCCTCTGTTTCTCCTTCGAAAAGGAACGTCTCCCGCAATTTCGCGTGCGCCTGTAAGTCCTTTATTTTGATATGTAGAGTTGCGTTTTGTCGGCATAACCCATTTAGGATGATGGCGTTGCGGCAATAGTGCGGGGGGGCAGGGTGCGGCGCTCTCATTTGGGCCGGCGGGTGGCTGATGGATGGGATTGGCGGGTCTCGATCTGTGTTTTGGCGGCCATGATTGAATTGTGCGCGTTTCCGCGAATTAAACTGCAAAACGCGGGAGAATATTTTTTGGGGGTGGAAATAGGTATCATGTCCCCAATTACCCCCAATTACCCCCCCCGGTCCCCAAAAGCGAGGAGCCGGGACGACCATCATTCCAGGTTGAATGTATCACTGGGACTGGGTCCACCCGTCGGGGAACATCCCGTCTGTCCCCAGGTTTCCACCCGCCCCCGCGCTGCTGCTTCCAACTCACGTCGAAGCAGAGGCATCGACCCAGGGTTCTCACTGTTGTCTCCTTTGCGGATGATAATCAGGGCGTGGAAGAACGCAATTTCGATGATGTTCTTGTCAAAATAATTGGGATCATAATCCTTGACCGGGTACTCAATATAGTTCAACCCATCTGTAAGCTTTTTGAAGAACTCCGTTGATGCATTCGGATTGCCAAGCCCGCCACCCCAAGTTGGCCAGTAAGCCGTCTCTGTATCTTCGATCGCATAGATCCCATTGGGTCGCAGCAGCGGAAACAGAATCTTGAAGGTCGCAATTACGTGCTCATTCAGATGGCTGCCGTCGTCTACTATGATGTCGAAGCCACCGTAGGCGGTCGAAAGATCAGTCAGCGCTTTCGCGTCCGTCTGGTCAAACTGCCATATATCGATGCGGTTTTGTCGGAAGTGCCTCTTGTCTTCTAAGTCAACCCCGACGATCCGAGCTTTCGGAAAGTAGGCCTTCCACATACGCAACGACTGCCCACCGTCGCGTTTGTCGGTATATCCGCCCACCCCTATCTCCAGCAAGTTCAGCCGCTTGTTCCTAATCGGGCGGAGGTAGCGTTCGTAGTGTTGCGTGTACCAATGTTTCCCCCACTTGTCGGTGTGGAAGAAGCGCGCCAGGCGGTTCAAGTCGCCCGTCGCAGTGATCCAAGCCCGATATGGAACCTTTGCGCTTGAAATCAAAGGCCGGTGCACAGAGGGAGGTAGCTTCCTTAAGCGTGCGAGAATGTCCATCCGGAAGAATCCTTCGGTTGCGTGGTTGGTGGATATTGGAGCGTGTTCGAGTCGAGGATACGCTGTCATCCACAGAGTTGCAACGAATTGCGATTCCCATAGGCACTCTGATCGCCCAGCGCCCTGGAACAATCCGACGACTGGTATCACCAAGCCCACTGCCGGGGTGATGTCGCAGCCAACGTCGTGCTGGGGCACTGGTCGCTCTCGGCAGGGCTGCACGGCCCGGGTGGAAGGACAAGTCAGCTTATCGCCAAACCCGATCCATGCATTTGGCCAATAATGCGCTGAAAGGCTGCACTCCCGGATCGTCAAAGAACCTTCCATGGTGGGCGGGGACAATCTTAACTTCTACGCCGCCCTTTGTGACGCTTCTCCACTCCGCTTCACAAATGGAGTTCCGCAGCGAGGAG
>Ga0302319_10012453_pt1 | contig 16042 bp, 11 predicted proteins | sample Bog_T0_2_FD_203319 | JGI IMG/M metagenome (GOLD analysis project Ga0302319, IMG submission 203319) | Peat permafrost microbial communities from Stordalen Mire near Abisko, Sweden - Bog_T0_2 | ecosystem: Environmental > Terrestrial > Soil > Wetlands > Peat | place: Sweden: Abisko, Stordalen Mire...
CGTATACACCGGTGTTGGTCGGCGAGAAGGTGGCGGTCAGTGCATCGGTGCCCACCGGTAGGGCGCTGGTGGAGGTCGAGGCCGCACCCCCGCTGACCGCCACCGGTCCGCCGATGGGCGTGGTCCCCACCTCGAACTGCACGGTGCCGGCCACCCCGGACGTCACCGAGGCGTTGAGGGTCACCGACGTATCGAACGGCTGGGGACTGGACTGCGTGGTGGTGAGGGTGGTGGTGGTCGGACCGGTCACCGTGAACGAGATGGTGTCCGACGACGTTTCGTATGTACCGGTATTGGTCGGCGAGAAGGTGGCGGTGAGCGAGTCGACACCGGCCGGCAAGGCGCTGGTGGAGGTGGAGGCCGCACCCCCGCTGACCGCCACCGGTCCGCCGATGGGCGTGGTGCCCACCTCGAACTGCACGGTGCCGGCCACCCCGGACGTCACCGCGGCGTTGAGGGTCACCGAACTACTGACGGGCTGGGGACTGGGCTGCGTGGTGGTGAGGGTGGTGGTGGTCGGGCTCGCCGTCACCGTGAACGAGATGGTGTCCGACGACGTTTGGTATGCACCGGTATTGGTCGGCGAGAAGGTGGCGGTGAGCGAGTCGACACCGGCCGGCAAGGCGCTGGTGGAGGTGGAGGCCGCACCCCCGCTGACCGTCACCGGTCCACCGATGGGCGTGGTGCCCACCTCGAACTGGACGGTGCCGGCCACCCCGGACGTCACCGCGGCGTGGAGCGTGATTGAGGTACCGGCGGGCTGGGGGCTGGACTGTGTGGTGGTAAGGGTGGTGGTCGTCGAGATCGGGCTGACCGTAAAGGTGGTCGTACCCGTCGACCCGGCGTAACCGGTCCCAGTCGGCGAGAAGACAGCCGAGAGATTGTCAGGTGCCCCCACCGGAAGGGCGGCGGTGACCAGCGAGGCCGTCCCGCCACTCACCGTCTGCGGGGTCCCAACCTTCGTTGCACCCGAATAGAACTGCACCGACCCTGCGGCCCCGGCCGTGACCGTCGCCGTCAGTGTCACCGAGGTACCGAACTGGACGGGACCGGACGGTGAGACCGAAAGGGTCGTGGTGGTCTGGAGTGCGGTGTAGTCGACGGACCAGGTGGTGCCACTCACCAGGATGTCGGCGGCGTCGTAACTGGTCGACGCTCCATTCCCCGGTGAGCTGGTGAAGAGGCGCAGCACGTAGACACCGTCGTATCCGTCAGCGGAGGTGTCGTTGTTCGGGTTGTCCGCAATGTCCGTCGCCAGCGATTCGTCGTCGACCGAACCCGTGACCAGTGGAAGCGTTGCACTGGCCAGCGTGCTCGGGGCACTCGAGTTGGGAAAAACGGTCGAGCTGCTCAACTGATCCGTCCCGGACCATTGACCAGGCGCCTCACCATCGATCGGCGTGACGGCGAAGAGCGTCGCCTTGGTATCACCGGACCTGGTCAAGTTCGTTCCCTGCACATAGGCGGCCAGTGGGGCGGTGCTGATGCTTCCACCGGTAATCGGCTGGCCGGCCGCGTTATAGAAGGTGAGGCCACCGACTTGTGGCGGATTCGCCACCGGCTCCCATGGGGGCACGTTGGTGGTCGCTACCGCCGCCGGTGCGGGCAACGTCACCACAATGGTGGCCAGCGCCGAGGAACCGAGGACGAGTGCGACGAACGACATCGCCACGGGACGGAGGCTGCGTCGGAGGAAATCGTGCATGGGGAACGGCCTTTCGTTCACGAACTGGTCGTGGGTGTCGGAGGAGTTGGTTCTGAAGGGCGGCGCCGCCGGATAAAAAGGAAGAGGAGGGTCATAAGCACCGCCAGCGCGGCGATCACAATGGCGGCGACCAGCGGGACGTGGTTGGTCGTTTCCGAAGCCGGCACCGCCACCCCCGGGCTGCCAGCATGGACTCCTGATGACGTTCCCTTTCCGGCCGAGCCACCGGCCCCGCCAGGGAACCCCTTCCCTCTCCCCGATCCGCCGGAGCCCCCTGTCGAGTTGGACCCGGCACCGGCGCTCCTTCCGGTGGCCGTACCCCGATACGGCGCGGTCGTGGAGGAGGTCCCCGGTTGCACGAGGGACTCGATTGACGTCACAGTCCCCGAGTTGCAGTTGACCGAACCTCCACCGATGGCCTGCCAGGTGGTACCGGTCACCTGAATGTCCAGTGCGGGGTACTGGGTGACCAGGGCTTCCTGATCAGGGGCGCTCAGATACAGCCTGAGCTGTACGAACCCGTCCAACTCGGGTGGAAAGTCGTTGACGAAGGTTTGCAGTGACTCGTCGTTGGCGGTGGCGGCCGCCATCGGGCTGTCCGGGTTGGAGTACCGGGATGTGGCCGTCAGCTGCTCGCTACTCCAGTCGCCCGGTGGGAGGACCTTCATCGGCAGATACGCCATCAGCGTGGCTGAGCGGCCTGCTCCGTTGTACCCGGCGGGGGCCGGCTTTGAGGACACCGCCCGCCAGACGAACGGTGTGGCAGTGGTGGAACCGCTGGTGATCTGCTGGCCGGCCTGGTTGCACAGGCCGATATAGCCCGAAACGTTTGGGTCGGCATAGGGCACGCCCGGGGTGGCCGCACCGGACGTTCCGGGCCCTGCTGCCATCAGCAGGAAGATCACGGTCACCGCCACCATCAGTCGGGCTCCAGGACGCACGGCCTTCATCGGGACACCCCCACCGGCTGCAGTGGCGCGGCGGACAGCACGGCGTTGACCGAAACAGTCCGTTGGCGCCGACGTCGGCGGTACCACCAGTAACCGGCCAGCAGCACCAGGATGATGACGATCAGCGTCCACGGAACGGCCCAGACCCAGATGCTGGCCGACGCCGTCACCAGGCCGGACAGCGAAGTCCCGGGCTCGGCCAACGGTCGGGCATGCACCGTGGTGTGGAGGAGGATCTGCGGCCACAGCCCGGGAACGGTGATCTGTTCGGAAACCGAAGCCCCCGGCAGCAGCAGGGAGATCTTCGGGCCGGCCGCCGATCGGCTGTCCGCCACCAGACCCGAAACCGTCACCGACTGATTGATCGCCAGGTCGGTATCGCCCCTGTTGCTCACCACATAGGTGACGTGGACCTGCCCCCTCCCCACCGGGTTGAAGGTCCCGTCGTAGGAGGCATGGAGTTCGGTCACGGTGAGCCTCGGCGTCAACGTGCCAGCCACCCGGACGAAGACGCGTGTGCCGACCCGCTGGTCGAGGACGACCCGCTGGCCGCTGGCGTTGGTGCCCACCGTCTGGAGCGACACCACGACCCCTCCCACGTGGTCGCCCGGGGTGGCCGTGAAGGGGATGTGGAGGGTGATCGGAACCACGACCTGACCGGGTGCGTCGGCGGTCTGGGCCGGTACCTGCACCGTGGAGGATCCGGGCGGCAAGCTGATCCACGCGCCCACTCCGCTCGGCTTGGCGGCAGCGGGGAGCAAGCCGAAGCCCCCACCGGTCGTCTCCAGAGCGTCGGTGGCGTAGAGCTGGAGCGTCAGTGGCGTCGAGGAGTAGTTCAACAGGGCGACCGCATCATTGACCGTCGCCCCCGGCGTGCCGGCGAAGGAGAAGTTCGAGCGGACGGGGGCACCGCCCACCTGGGCCGGCTCGATACCGAAGGTGACACGGTCGCCGGACTTGGAGGTGGTGGTTGCGGCCCCTGCCGGGACCACGCTGCACACCAGAGCACCGAGCACGCCGACGAGCAGCGCCGCGCTCCGGAACCGGTCAGCAGACCGTCGCGGGACCCGGTGGAGGGCGATGCCCGTCGGGGCGTGGCGGGTCACAGGTGCGGTCCGCATAGATGATCAAATCTATCGTATTTGCTGTAATAGCAGTAATCGCAGGTCAAGGCATTTTCTGGGTACAGAAACGGGGGCAGGCGCCGGCTTGTGGCCGGCACCCGCCCCCGTTCGGTGAAGCGACAGGCGTTCTCGCTAGGCGATGGTGAACGTCAAGGTCGCGCTGTAGGTTCCCGCCGGCGTCGAGGACGGTGCCACCAGGGACAGGGTCCCGTCCACGTAGACCGACCCGTCACCCGCCGACGCCGAGGCAAAGGCGTGCGGAGCTCCGTACAGACCGTCGGTACCGGTCGCCCCCGTCGAGTAGGGGGTGTCGTTGGTAACGGCCGTGCTGGTCACGTCGTTGTAGGTGACCGATCCGGACTGCAGGGCATTGCCGGTCAGGTACACCGGAGCGACGCCGAGGAAGGCCAGGTTCTGGCCGTTGATGACGCCTGTCCCACCGTTGGAGAAGTTCGTCACCTGCGCCGACGCCGTCCACGCTCCATCGCCCGCCTGGGTGTCGGTGATGGACACGCCACCGTTGGCGGTGGGCGAGGTCTTGATGGTCGGATTTCCGAAGGCGGCACTGGCGGTGTAGTAGCCACCACCGGCGTTCAGGACTGCGTTCCCCAAGCTGAAGGGACTCAGCGTGGTGTACGGAGTCGAGATGGTCAGGGCTCCGGCCTGAATCCCCACGTTCACGTTGCCGGACGAGCTGTCACTGGCCGTTCCGGAGGGATCGAGGGCGAACGTCACATTGGTTGACGTCGATGGCTTGTACGCCGAGGTGGACGTCGTGAAGACGGCCACCAGATTGTGCGCACCGGCGGCAAATCCGGCCGAATCCACATAGGTCGCCACACCGCCGGCCGCCAAGGTCACCGGGGAACCGAGCGCGGTGCTCGATCCGCTGATGACGTTGGTTGCGTTCGTCCCGTTGTCGTAGAACTGGACGGTGCCATCGCCTGCCGGCACCGGGCCGGGGTTGGAGGTATCGGCCACATCGGCGGTGATGGTGACCGGGGAACCGACGGTAACGCCACTGAGGTTCAGGGCCAACGCCGTCTGCGTGTAGTCACCCAGTGGCTGCACCACGAAGGAGTCGGCCGTCGAGGTCGACGAGGCGAAGGCGTTGCTGGTCGGCTCGAAGACCGCGGTCAGCGAGTCCGTACCCAGCGGCAGCTCCGTAACGCCGGTGGCCGTGGTGGTGAAGGTCGCCTGGTTGGCACTCACCGTGACGGGCGAACCCAGGTTGTTGCCGTTGTCCAGGAACTGCACCGAACCTGCCAACGAGTCACTGGCCGCGTCGCTCACCGTGGCGGTCAGCGTCTCGGGGGTCCCGATGTTCTGCGGGCTAGCCGGTGACACCGAAAGGGCGGTGTTCGTCGCCGTCGGAGCATTGATCACGTAGGTGGATGCACTGGAGGTGGAGCTGGTGAACGCCGCACCCGTTGTGGGTGTGAACACCGCCGTCAACGAGTTGGAGCCGATGGGCAGGCCCGTCACATCGGCGGTCGCAGTCCCATTGCTGCCAACGGCCACGCTGGTCGCACCGGTGATGGGCGTCCCACCGTCGTCGAAGGCGACGGTGCCGGGCACACCGGCCGTCACCGTGGCGGTGAGGGCAACCGACGTCCCCTGGAACTGGGGACTGGCCGGGCTGGTCGCCAAGGTGGTGGTGGTGGAGGTGGTCGGCGAATAGTCGAGTGTCCAGGTGGTCCCGGAAACCGAGACAACCGCCTCGTCGTAGTTGGTGCTCGAACCGTTGCCTGGGGCACTGGTGAAGAGGCGCAACACGTAGAGACCGGCGTAGCCGTCACCGGAGCCGTCGCTGTTCGGGTTGTCCGAAATATCCGTCGCCAGCGTCTCGTCACCGGACGTTCCCGTGACCAGTGGAAGCGACGAGCCGGCCAGTGCGGCCGGGGCCGCCAAGTTCGGGTACACCGGCGAACCGCTCAGCTGATCCTCGTGGCTCCAAACGCCGGGAACCTGACCGTTGACCGGCGTGACGGCGAACAGCGTCGCCTTGGTATCACCTGCCCGGGCAACCGACGAGCCCTGGACGTAGGCGGCGATGGGCGCTGCGGTCGTGGACCCCGAGGTGATGACCTGGCCTGCCGAATTGTAGAAGGTAAGTCCACCGACTTCGGGTGGATTCCCAACGGGCTCCCATGGCGGGGCGCCGGCGGCATGTGCGGTGCCGGCGAGACCTGCGACGAGAGTCCCGGTGACGACGGTGGCAAGTGCCACGGTCGCAACGGACCTCAGGAGTTTCTTCATGGTATTTGGTTCCAATCCTTTGTTCAGGTGCTGCATTGGTAGGGGTTACTGCGATAGAGGGTTGTCGATCGACTTGTCACGTTTTGGTGAACGGAGCCGCTCGGGCCCGCGCACCCCCAAGGCGCTGTCGATGGAGGTTGCTGCTCTGGTGTATCCCGGCGTGCCCGGATCGGGTGGTGCTGCACTGGGCAGCCCTCCCGACCCGGGCCTACCGGTGCGGACTAGGAGCCGTTGGTGACGTTGCCCAAGTCTTGGTAGTTGGCGGTGATACCCGACTCGTCGATGATCGCCTTGGTGGACGCCTTGTCGAAGAACGGCGTCGATCCTCCTGGGTTGGAGAAGAGCGACTGCACCCAGTTCAGCGTGCCGCCAGGTTGCAGCGGAGATCCTCCGGTGGCGTCCGAGTTACGGAAGAGTACGTAGTCGGTGATCGGGGCACTGAAGGCCGACCCTGCGTCCGGCGCCGTTCCGGAGAGCAGCGTGACACCGGGGGTCTGCGGGGAACCACCCGGCCAGGCGATCGGCGATGCACCAGGACCGGGGTTCGTGAAGAACCCGTTGATCGCCGGGGTGCTTCCCGAAGCCGGGACGATGTTCTCGTTCCACAGCGTGAGGCGGGCGGCGGAGAACGGCACGATGACATTTGCCGAGTTCGCCGACGACGTGATGACGCTCGGATCGTTCTGTTCCACCGTATGGACGACGCCCGAGCCTGCGGTAGGCACCACGTTGCTGTTGGCGGCCGTCAGAGCCGCCAGAAACGTCGTGTAGATGGTGGAAGTGCTCGAAGGCAGGTCCAACACGATGCTCTGACTGCCATTGGCTCCGGTGTAGCCGGGGATTTGGTTCCACGTCTTGTAGTTGCCCTCGAAGATCTGGAGGAGCTCGGCGGTGGAAAGGCCGGCCGGGGCGTTGGTGGTCGTCGAGTCGACGGCGATCTGCTCGGTATCAGTTCCGATCTCGACCGCATGCAGGTAGCCCCAACCCTGGTTGGCAGCTTGGGTCTGCTGCGCACTGGTGGGAAGGCTGGCACTGAAGATGTAGTTGATCTTCTCCGCTTGACTCGGATTTGCCGAGTTGTAGTCGGCCAGAATCGCCGCGATGGAACCTGAACTGCTGGTGATCCGCGGTGTCGGCAGTTCACCCGACCTCAGGATTTCCGTCGGGTTCAGGGCCACCGAGGCAACTCCGGTGCTGACGCTGTTGGTGTATGCCTTCCGACCATTGGCATCGGGAGTGGCATCGAACGAAACCACCCGGTTGACGGAGGCGGAAGCGTCGTAACCGACGTCGCCCTGTGGATCGCCGTTCAGGCCGAAGTCGAGGGCGTACTGCGGGGTGTCACCGCCGACACCGACGATGTCCCCGGGCTGCGGGGCGTAGTCGGCACCGGCTTGGGCAACCCCCAGCAGTGGGAGCAGTGTCGCCGTCAGTCCGATGGCGCTCACTGCGAGCAATGATCTCTTGTGCTTCACGGGTTGTCCCTTTCGTTTCTTTTCGTATGCCGCACCGCGCACCTCGCTGACTGCGGTGGCGATGTTCTACTGTATTCCGATCATTTTAGTCAACAATTATCCTCGGAAATCACAGATCTGTCATTGACCAGGGAGTATTCTCGGGGATCCCGGCACTGAAGACGGGCGATTTTCAGCTGAGGACCGATCGGCGGCCTTCCGACCGGGACATCGATACCGGCAATGTCGTCTGCCGTTGGCCGGCTGGCGCTCCAGGGAAGACGATGACGACACCTGCCATGCGCCCAGCCTGAAGATGGTCCGACGCCGCCCCGGAAGCGTGAACGCGACTCGGTACTTCTGCATCTCCGGCACGCCAGCCACCTCCCCATATGCCGGGTGGAGGCCACTGCCATCGAACGGCTCGGACGAGCTGTTGTTCGTACCTCTCTGTTCGTACCTTGCAACCCGGGAAGCCACGAGCGACTTCGGACGACGCCGGTCTCGGAGCGGGTACCCCAGGCCAGCTCTGACGACCTGGCGCCAAATCGCTCGCCGGCCCTCTCGCTGGTGGCCATCTGAGGTCGGCGTCGACGCCGGTTCAGCCGGCCGGTTCCCGACCGACCCTCGAAGGGAAGCCCCATGTGGGCAATCGAAGGTGCTCCCCCACCGCCGACCAGAACCCCGCCCTGGTTGGCGGTGGGAGTCACCGCCGGACGAACCTCCGGCCATGGATCTCGCATCTCCTTGGGGAGTTTTCGACCTGAACTCCCAGTTCACCGACCTACTTCGCGACATCTGAGAAGTCGACACCACCACCAATATGGGCGTATGAAGTTGGGTGTGCCCGCCCTCGTGGCACCTACGAAAGGACGATTGCGATGGCGACCAACCCCGAGGCGAACCTGGCGCTCAGCGATGCTGCAGCCAGGCAGCTGGCGAACGCCACCAAGACGACTGCACAGCTCTCCCTCATCACTCCACGGTGGCTGGTGCATCTCCTCCAGTGGGTCCCGGTCGAGGCGGGGATCTACCGTCTGAACAAGGTCGTCAACGCCGACTCCATCGACGTCGCCTGTCCACCTCGCGACGAGTCCGAGCTTCCGCAGACGTTCGTCCCCTACGACGAGTCCCCTCGGGAGTACTTCCTCAACTCCGTCACCACGGTGCTCGACGTCCACACCCGGGTGTCCGATCTCTACTCCAGCCCCTACGACCAGATCAAAGAGCAGCTGAGGCTGACCATTGAAATCATCAAGGAGCGCCAAGAGGGCGAACTGATCAACAATGGCGACTACGGAATGCTGGCCACCGTCACTCCCGACCAGACCATCACCACGCTGACCGGAGCTCCCACTCCCGACGACCTCGACCAGCTATTGACCAAGGTGTGGAAGGAGCCGGCGTTCTTCTTGGCCCATCCGCTGGCCATCGCCGCCTTCGGTCGCGAGTGCACCAGCCGGGGCGTACCGCCACCGACCATCAGCCTCTTCGGTTCGCAGTTCATCACCTGGCGAGGCGTACCGCTCATCCCATCGGACAAGGTTCCCGTCGTGGGGAACAAGACGAAGATCCTGTTGCTGAGGACCGGCGAGAAGCGCCAAGGAGTGGTCGGCCTCTTCCAGCCGGGGCTCACCGGCGAGCAAGGCCCAGGCCTCTCAGTCCGGTTCATGGGAATCGACCGGAGTGCCATCGCCTCCTACCTCATCTCCCTCTATTGCTCGCTGGCCGTCCTGACCGATGACGCCCTCGCCGTCCTCGACGGCGTGGTGGTCAACCGCTACCCCGACTACGCCACCAAGTACCGCAAGTAGGCCATCGTGACCGCTGACCTACCGTTCTCCGATCCCGATATCGGGATCGACGAGACCGGTGGAGCTGAGACGGGGATCGATCTCCAGCAGTTGGCCGCACTGGCCAACGGCTTCTTCCGATCTGTGCCCGGTCACGACTTGGAGGCGCCCCTTCCTACAGGGCGTGCCGCCCTCGGACGGCTTGATCTGCCGATCGGATTGACACCGCCGCCGCACGGCGACGTGCCACAGTCCGTTTTGGATCTCCCGAACTCCCCGGTGCCAGCTCCGACGATTTCCGAGGCCGATCAGTTCGTCTCGCCAACTCCAACGGGGCTCCACGACCCGGGAACCGTCATCACGGACGAACCCGACCGTTCGTTGGCGACTCCCATCGAGATTCCGGAACCTGCCATTGAGTATGACGGACTTCCATTCAGCGGCATCCCCTCCACCCCGGAAATCCCCTCCACCCCGAGCGCCCCATCCGTCCCCGGAAGCTCCACGCCGAGTATTCCTTCAACTCCTGGCACCTCGACGCCCGGCACCTACTCCATCCCTCGTGATCCCTCGTTGCCGGCTCCCGACTACTACTTCCTGACCGATCAGGTGTCCGCTCAGGACACGCCCGCCAGTGTCGAACGCTTCTCCTTGGGAGAGGTGCCGACGGCTGAGGACCCACTGCCGGTCTTCCTGATCGGGCTTCCCGACGAGCCGCTGGCCGGGTCACCGACGGTAGGGAAGCCGGAGCGCTACTACCTCTCCGACCCCGGTACCTCCGCCCCGGATGTCCGGCCCATCTTTGATGTCGCCAACATCCGACGCGACTTCCCGATTCTTTCGGAGCGGATCAACGGACGACAGATCACCTGGCTCGACAATGCCGCTACCACCCAAAAGCCACGCTCCGTCATCGATCGCCTTTCGTACTTCTACGAGCACGAAAACTCCAACATCCATCGTGCCGCCCACGACCTGGCTGCTCGGGCGACCGACGCCTACGAGAAGGCACGCCAGACGGTCGCCCGGTTCGTCGGCGCCGAGTCACCGGACAACATCGTGTTCGTTCGTGGCACCACGGAGGGCATCAACTTCATCGCCCAGAGCTGGGGCGACCAGAACATCCACGAGGGCGACGAGATCGTCATCTCCCACCTCGAACACCACGCCAACATCGTGCCCTGGCAGCAGCTGGTGGCCAGAACCGGGGCCGTGCTCAGGGTCATTCCGGTCGACGACGACGGTCAACTCCTGCTGGACGAATATCAGCGGCTCCTCAGCGACCGAACAAAGCTGGTGTCGGTGACCCAGGTGTCCAATGCCCTGGGGACCGTCACGCCGATCGCCGAGGTGATCGCCATGGCGCATCGGGTGGGAGCCTGTGCCATCGTCGACGGTGCGCAGTCGATCTCCCACATGAACGTGGACGTCCAGGCCCTCGATGCCGACTTCTTCGTCTTTTCGGGGCACAAGATCTATGGACCCACCGGCATCGGCGCCGTCTACGGAAAACGGCAGATCCTCGAGGCCATGCCGCCTTGGCAGGTCGGTGGCAACATGATCGCCGACGTCACCCTCGAACGATCGGTGTTTCAGGAACCTCCGATGCGATTTGAGGCGGGAACCGGCAATATCGCCGATGCCGTCGGCCTCGATGCCGCCCTCGAGTACGTCGAGCGACTAGGGATCGAGAACATCAATCGCTACGAGCACGACCTGCTGACCTACGCCACCCACGCCCTTCGTCAAGTGCCCGGGCTCCGGCTCATCGGCACCGCAACCGACAAGGCCAGCGTGCTCTCGTTCATTCTCAGCGGCTACGAACCCACCGAAGTGGGCGAGGCGCTCAGTGATGAAGGTATCGCCGTCCGAGCCGGCCACCACTGTGCGCAACCGATTCTCCGGCGCTTCGGACTGGAGGCGACGGTGAGACCGTCGCTCTCCTTTTACAACACCACCGACGAAATCGATCACCTCGCCAGTGTCCTGCATCGCCTGGCGGCGGCGCCGGGCTCCGGTAGTCGGCGTCCTCGCACGTAGCGCGCTTCCCGACAGTTGGTGGAATCCGGTCCACTCACCGGATCGTCAACGGCCATGTCGCTGGCCATGCCCGTCCGGAACCACCCTGACCAGACTCAACGGGCGCCATGGGTCACGGCTGGCCGAACTGCGCCGCGTTCCGTTCATCAACGACGCAGCCGACAGTGGGAGCGTATGGGCCGATTGACGCCCTCCACCCCGATCGCCTCGACCTCGGACTGGGCCGGTCGGGTGGGCTCCAATGACCCATTGGCCGAGGAGTGGCTCGACTGACGGTCCGGTGGGCCTGCTGGCCTTCCCGCAGTCCCTCCCCGCATCCGTGGGCCATCTCAAGGTCCCCCGCTTCCCATCCGGGCCAGCCCCGGCCGACCGGCGGAGTGCCCGGTCAACGCCCTGGTAGCTTCGGTCGATACCCCCAAACGCTCGAGGAAACGTCAGGATGGAATGAGCGAAGGCCCCGAAGTACCCAAGAGTCCCGGCTGGTCACAGTCTGCCAATCCGCCACCCGGGTCTCCGTCAGCTGTCCCCGAGCCCACCTCCAAGCGGTCACGGCTGCGCCCCATCATCATCCTGGTGGTGGTGGTGATCGCGGCGGGCGTGTGGCTCACCTGGGACCCCGGACACGCCCAAACCAGCGCCTCCGACGTCGAATACACCGTCCTCGACCAGGTGCAGGGCACGTCGACCGGCGACTTCCACGACCCATCGATCACCACCATGTCATGTCTTACCCCGTCCAGCTGGAAGACCGGTGACACCTTCACCTGCAAGGGCTACAAGGCGTCCTCCTCGGCGGTGGCCGGCGTCTACCACGGCACGGTGACGGTGAACGCGAGTGGAGCCGTGTCGTGGGCCGGTACGTGGACCCCGTCGCCCTGATGGCACGGCGCGAGCCCGACCAATGACCGACCCGACGGCTCCTTCGTCGACCGACAACAAGCGCACCGTGCAGGTCCTCTGGGAAGCGCTCTACCAACGAGATTGGGATCGCATCGGTAGCTGCTTCGGGCCTGACAGTGAGTACACCGACGTCCCCTCCCCGGCTGATGACGTCGCCCACGGGCCGGAACAGATCGTGGCCCGACTCCGACTCGGCCTCGAGAAGGTCGACGCCTATGAGCACCAGCTCCGGCTGATGGTGGCCGAAGGAGACACCGTGGTCACCGAGCATGCCGAGACCTGGCACTGGCACACCGGTGAATCGGTCACGCTTCCCTTCGTCTCCGTCCACCAGCTCCGGAGCGGAACCATCGTTCGGTGGTGGGACTACTGGGACCTCCAGACGCTGATGGGTGCCGCCCCCGCCTGGTGGATCGAGCACGTGGCCCAAGGGTACGCCTGACCGGATTTCCGAACCACCGGTGTGCCGGATCCGGCCGGGCGACGGACCCGGTGCGCTAGCGTTGGGGGGTCGCATACCGGGCCGTCCACCCTCCGGGGTTCGACGTGCACCGGGAGGCGCCTCGCAGCCAGGCTGCGTCGGCACCCCAGCCCAGGCCTCTCCGGCCGACCGAACAAGGAGTCTGCATGACCGCCGCCCCCTCCCGCCCCGACTTCAAGGTCGCCGACCTCTCCCTGGCCGAGTTCGGTCGGAAGGAGATCGTGCTGGCTGAGCACGAGATGCCGGGTCTGATGGCGATGCGCTCGGAGTTCGGCTCCTCCAAGCCGCTCGAGGGGGCCCGGATCACCGGCTCCCTCCACATGACCGTGCAGACTGCCGTCCTCATCGAGACGCTGACGGCTCTGGGCGCCGAGGTCCGCTGGGCCAGCTGCAACATCTTCTCCACCCAGGACCACGCCGCCGCCGCCGTGGCGGTCGGACCCGAGGGGACCGTCGACGACCCCCGGGGGGTACCGGTCTTCGCCTGGAAGGGCGAGTCGCTCGAGGAGTACTGGTGGTGCACCAACATGGCCTTGCTGTGGCCGGGCGAGGGACCCACCATGATCCTGGACGACGGCGGCGATGCCACCCTGCTGGTGCACAAGGGGGTGGAATTCGAGAAGGCCGGGGCTGTCCCCGACCCCTCGACCGCCGACACCGAGGAGTTCGCGGTGGTGCTGTCGCTGCTGCAGACCAGCCTGACCGAAGACGGCAACCGCTGGACGGCCATCGCCAACGGCATCAAGGGCGTGTCCGAGGAGACCACCACCGGCGTCCATCGACTGAACGAGATGGAGCGCAGTGGCGAGCTGCTCTTCGCCGCCATCAACGTCAACGACGCGGTGACCAAGTCCAAGTTCGACAACAAGTACGGCTGCCGCCACTCCCTCATCGACGGGATCAACCGGGCCACCGACGTGCTCATCGGCGGCAAGGTGGCCGTGGTCTGCGGCTTCGGTGACGTCGGCAAGGGCTGTGCCGACTCCCTCCGGGGACAGGGTGCCCGGGTCATCGTCACCGAGATCGACCCGATCTGCGCCCTGCAGGCCGCCATGGAGGGCTACCAGGTGGCCACCCTCGAGGACGTCGTGGGCACCGCCGACATCTTCGTGACCACCACCGGCAACAAGGATGTCATCACCGCCGATCAGATGGCCCGCATGAAGCATCAGGCCATCGTCGGCAACATCGGGCACTTCGACAACGAGATCGACATGGCCGGACTCACCGCCATCGACGGAGTTGCGCGGGTGAACATCAAGCCCCAGGTCGACAAATGGGTGTTTCCGGACGGCCACGCCATCATCGTGCTGTCGGAAGGTCGCCTCCTCAACCTGGGCAACGCCACCGGTCATCCCAGCTTCGTGATGTCCAACTCCTTCACCAACCAGACCATGGCGCAGGTGGAGCTGTTCACTCGGGCCGACGAGTACGAGAACAAGGTCTACGTGCTTCCCAAGCACCTCGACGAGAAGGTCGCCCGCCTCCACCTCGACGCCCTGGGCGTGCGCCTGACCACCCTCACCCCCGAGCAGGCCGAGTACATCGGCGTGGCGGTCGACGGGCCCTTCAAGCCGGACTCCTACCGCTACTGATCCTCCATCGGATGCTGGCGGTTTCGGTGGTGCGCTGGGGACCACCCAGGTAGTACACAGGCCTCTCTCACGGCTATGCCAGGCAGGGCGGCCAGCATCACAATGTGCTTGTCGCCGACACTGCAGTCGTCCGTCCCGTCAGCCCATCGGTGCTGGCTGCGGCTGCTCCGTCGACGACCCCGGCTCGTCGCCTCACGCACATCCCGGCCCTCGACGGGTTGCGGGGTGTGGCCTGGGCCACCGTCTTCGCCACCCACGCCGGCCTCACCGAGGGAGTAGCCGGCGGACAGACCGTGATGTTCGTCTTCTTCGGCCTCAGCGGGTTTCTGATCACGGCCCTGATCGTCAACGAACACGACACCCGCGGGCGGGTGGCCCTCGGGCGATTCTTCGCCCGTCGAGCCGCCCGTCTGGCCCCCGCCCTGGTCGCCTTCTTGGTCATCTGGCTGGGGGTGGTTGCGATCTTCGGCCAGGACCACTGGATTGGCTCCGTCCCCGGTAGCTCACCGGGGTCGGCCGAATCGCTGACGGTGGCGCTCCAAGGAGTCGGGGCGGGTCTCATCTACCTGACCAACTGGCTCGGGATCTTCCACGTCTTCACTGGGTACGTCCCCCTCGGTCACCTCTGGTCGCTGGCCGTCGAAGAACAGATCTACCTGTTCTGGGCACCGCTGCTGGTGGTACTGCTGCTGTGGCGCCGTCGGGCGGCACTGATCGGCGCCCTGGTGCTGTCGGCTGCTTCGTTGGTCGAGGTGTTCCTGATGGTGCACGCCCACCACGGTGGTGGCGGCGACCGGCTCTACATGGGCACCGATACCCGAGCGGCCGCCTTCCTGGTGGGAGGCGCCCTGGCTGTGCAGTGGGCCCGGGGTGGACTGTCCGGTTGGGAGGTCGCTCATCGCAGCCGGTTCCTCATGGTTTCGGCATTGGTCCTCATCGCTGCATCGCTGCTGTGGCTGCACGACGGCACCGATCCACTCGGCTACTCCGTCGGCTGGGTGGCCGCCACCATCGGAGGTCCCTTGCTGGTGGTGGCACTGGTGATGGGACGCCACGGTTGGGTCGGTCACCTCCTGTCGGGACCTCAGCTGACCTACCTCGGCCGCCGCTCCTACGCCCTCTACCTGTGGCACTACGTGTGGCTGACCTGGCTTCGCAGCCTGGGCTGGTCCGGCGTCGGGCTCGCCCTCCTCCTCAGCCTGGTCAGCGCCGAACTGTCGTGGCGGCTGGTGGAGGCCCGCTTTCTGGGCCATCGCCGAGCCGATCGGTCCATTACCCCTTCCGTCCCCGAGGCCGTCATCGGTAGCGCCACCTGGGTGCGCGCGGGCCGTAGCGTGCTGCCATGGACTCCACCGCCGACGCCACACCCGACACCGCAACGGGCCTCGCTCCCGAACTGACCCTGGAGGCCACCCGCTACGAGGCGGTCGACCGGTTGGCCACCATCACCCTTCACCGGCCCGAGCGCCTCAACGCCTGGACCGCACGCATGAACACCGAGTACCGCCACCTCCTCGACGTCGCCGGACGAGACCCTTCCGTCCGGGTCATCGTGGTGACCGGTGCCGGCCGCGGATTCTGTGCCGGGGCCGAGTCGGACGACCTGGCCGGCCATGCCGACCGGGGCGCCTACGACGCCGGAGCCCCCGATGACCTGGCCACCCCCGGTTACGGCGTCCGGCCAGAGTTCGATGCCGAGCTGGCCTACCACTTCGGGATCCCCAAGCCGATCATCGCCGCC
>Ga0302319_10012454_pt1 | contig 16039 bp, 14 predicted proteins | sample Bog_T0_2_FD_203319 | JGI IMG/M metagenome (GOLD analysis project Ga0302319, IMG submission 203319) | Peat permafrost microbial communities from Stordalen Mire near Abisko, Sweden - Bog_T0_2 | ecosystem: Environmental > Terrestrial > Soil > Wetlands > Peat | place: Sweden: Abisko, Stordalen Mire...
GAATGCGCGACAAGGATGTTTCGTGGATACCTACGTTTACGCCCGTGCAGGAGCAGTTGGATCACGCCGACCTCATGGGCTGGACGGGAGAGACCGTGGACCACTTGAAGAAGATTCTCGAAAATCACGCGCGAAGTCTTCAAACAGCGATCGCGATGGGTGTCAACGTGCTCGTGGGGAGTGATTCCGGATCGTGCGGCGTCGCTCACGGAACCGGGTTGTTTTACGAGATGGAACTGCTTGAGAATGCGGGGATGCCGACGCTTGATATTCTTTGCCAGGCGACGCACGGAAACAACGAGGCATTGGTCAACCGGCAGCCTTACGGATCCCTTGAAAAAGGACTAAAACCTCGATTCATACTGACGAAAAACAACCCGCTGGAAACGGTAAGGAACCTCTCCTTCGAGCGGTGGGTGGTGTTTGACGGAGAGGCTAAAAACAGCGCAACGGTCAGTCTCGATCACTTGTAAAACCAACATTTCCCAAATTGGCAGGCAGGATAGACTTTCATGAACCCTCAATTTTTCCTTGATCTCGCTGCGAGTGGCGCCCGGATCCCGATCGGCACCGACCTCATACTCAGCGAAAAACCGGATCCGGAACGGATCAAGCACGATGGCCGGCGACTGGGGCAGGTCATGGAGGAGGCTGCGCATCGCTGGAAGACTCCGCTCGCGCTTCCGTTGATGGATCTTACCGTCGAGAAGGAATGGCTGGCCGGCGCACTCGGCATCGGCGCCCAGGAAATTCCGACGTGGCATTTCGATGGCGAGGTCCCCGATGCGGCGCCGGATGCCCCGCTGACTTCCCGGTTGAAAGCGAACAGCGAGGCGATCCGCCATATCGCCTGCGAAACCGATTTGTTCCCCTGCGGGATGAGCATAGGCCCGTTTTCGATGATGACGAAACTCATTGCGGATCCGATTTCGCCCGTTTTCCTCGCGGGAATGGGAGACATGGATGAAGATGTCGAACAACTCGAGAAGGTGCTTGAACTGGCGACAAAGGTGATCCTGCACACCATTGAAACGCAACTCGACGCCGGCGCGCAGGCGATAGTGCTCTGCGAACCGGCGGCTAACACGGTCTATTTTTCGCCGATCCAGCTTGCGGAAAGCACGGAGACGTTTGACCGGTATGTCATTGCATTGAACAGGCGCATCCGCGAACTGTTGAGGTCGCGCGACGCGGCATTGATTTTCCATGATTGCGGAGAGTTGAACGACGATCTCGTCCGGAAATTTGCAACCCTGGAGCCGGCGATGATAAGCCTCGGCAGTTCCCGCCTGATATGGGAGGACGCAAAACTGCTGCCGGACAACATCGTTCTTTATGGCAATCTGCCCACCAAGAAATTCTACTCCGACAATGTGATATCGCTCCCGCAGGTCGAGGAACTCGGTCGTGAAATCCTGTCGAAGATGCGGGCTAGCGGCCATCCCTTCATCCTCGGCAGCGAATGCGATGTGCTCAACGTTCCGGGTTCCGAACAGGCTATCCGCGCCAAAGTTGATGCGTTCCTGAATCTTTGATCCATGACAATCGCGAATCAGCCGGCTTCATCCCGGATATGTTTTTAAGAGGCGCAGACATGGAGTATTTTCGCCGTTCCCTCAAGATGGCGTCCTGTGATGAGCCTCGCAGATTATGAATCCACCTGATTTAGAGCAAAACTCCACCATCCCGGACAGAACCGGAAGCCCCGTGCTTACCAGCCGCGAACGCGTCAACCGTGCGATGGAACGCAGGGACCACGACAGGATCCCCCGCCACGAATCGTTCTGGCCGGAGACCATTACACGCTGGCAGAAGGAGGGACTCGATGGCGATGCGGATAAGGTGCTCGAGCTTCTGCAAAGCGATTTTCACAGCCTTTGCTGGTGCTGGCCCATGGCCTTTCCCGGTGCAGAACTAACTGTCTCCGAAGATGACGAGACAAAAGTAACGCGTGACGCGCAGGGCAAACTCGTTCGCTACTGGAAACACAAATCCGGCACGCCTGAACACCTCGGATTCGAATGTGATTCACCGGAAATCTGGGCGAAAAAATTCAAGCCGGGACTGCTTGCCAATGCCATGCAGCTCGATGTCGACGCCGTGGCTGATGCATATAAACGGGGCCGCATGGGGGACAAGTGGACTTTTCTCACCGGTGTTGACCCATTCGAAGAAACGCGAAGCTTGATGGGCGACGAGATCACGCTCATGGCCATGATCGAGGAGCCGGAATGGGTAAGGGACGTGGCGGTGACATTCACCGATGTGGTCCTACGCAATTTCGACGCCGCCATTTCCAGCGGCATCAAGCCGGATGGTCTTTGGATCTATGGCGACATGGCATTCAAGACAGCCACCATGTGTTCGCCGTCCCTTTACCGTGAGCTGATCTGGCCCGAGCACAAACGGTTTGCGGACTGGGCACATGCCCATGGAATGAAATGCATCTTTCATACCGATGGCGACGTCAACAGCGTGATCGAGGATTATATCGAAGCCGGCTTCGATTGCCTCCAGCCCCTGGAGAGCAAGGCAAGCATGGACATCCGGAATCTTTGCCCGCGCTATGGCGACCGGCTGTCGTTTTTTGGCAATATCGACATCATGGTGATGATGACAAACGACATGGATCTCATTGAAGCCGAAATCTGCGCGAAGCTCGCCGCAGGCAAATTGGCACGCAATTATATTTACCACTCGGACCATTCCGTGCCTCCGCAAGTCTCATGGGAGACCTATCAAAAAGTGATACGACTGGTCGACCGGTACGGCAACTATGAGTAGCTGCACCCCCGCACCATCGCAAACGCCATTGACCTAGAGTATGTCTCCGATCTGAAAATGACGAAGTTCGAATGACGAATGACGAAAGAATGACGAAGCCCGAGGTCCGGAAAGCCCGTTCTTAAAAGCAAGATCCTCTGCGCCTGGATGCACTTGCTCTGGTTCCGTATGGGTCAGTGAAATCGCCTGAGTCGCGGTCGCGGGCTGCGTTCCGTGTCGGATCGTGCTGGTCACCGAGTACGCCGCCGGTCTCCCGGGAGTTTCGTAGTTCCGGGTTCCAGCTTTCGGTGTTCGTTTGCCGGGGCTGGGAAGCGGTTCCCAGTTCCTGGTTCAAAGTTCCAAGCTGGGATTGGTCGCTTTGCGGGGTTTGGTTGGCTTCGGGATCACTTTCGGAGGGCTTTACCGGGTTGGACTGGGTTGGACAGGGATTGGGTTGAGAGGGGGTAGATGGTTCCGGATTTACAGAGTTGGTTTTGGGTTTGTTGCGGTTTTCGTGTGCCCGCATTTTTTTGCGCTCCTCTTCGGAGAGGAAGGCTGATCCAGAGCCGAAGAGCATGACGCTGACGTCTCTTGCTCCTTCGTAGGTATCGAGGGGGCCTGCTTTGTTGATCTCTTTCTCGACCTCGGGGGAACGGGCGCGTTTCCAGAAGGCTTTCTCCTGGGCATCGACACCCTGGGTCTTCTGGAACTCGAGGTGCTTGTGTTCCAGGCGGAGGCGCCCGGCGCTGTGCTCGGAACGGCGGATTGCGCAGAGATCGCGGAGGATGCGGCGCATGGCGGGTTCCTGTTTTTCGAGGTCCGCGTTCTGGACGGAGGCGATGAGGTTCCTGGCCATGACCATGTAGCGTACGGAGAACCAGAGAGCCATTTTGTCGGCGAAGGCTGGGCTGCCTTCATCCTCTTCGCCGCAGACGGAAAAGACTTCATCGGCATCGCCCGAGAGTTCCCTGCCGAACTCGAGGACGTCGCGGTGGTTCTTCCAATCCCGGTAGCCACCACGATTTTTCCATTGGGAGAGGTTTTGCTTGGTGATGGGGGTGGAGTCGAATTGCTCCTTGAGGATCTGGCGCACGGTCTTGTCGCGGTTGAGCCAGTCGAGGATTTTGTTGCCGGGGTCGCCGTCGTGGAGACGGGCGTTGAGTTTGTCGCGGAGCTCTCGTGGGAGGCGTGCGATTTTGCTAGTTGTGTTCATTTAAGTATAATAGAAAGAGTTTCCATTAATGTCAAGCATAATGTAAGTAATGTGTAATTCCCGTGTGAAAACGAAGGCGGTTTACTCTGGAGTTGCGTACGCGTGGTGTGTGTGGGATTTCCGAGCCAAACATCAGCCCAAGGGCAAAAGCTCTCTTTGGCGCTGTGGGGAGGGAATGGGACTCGAAGAACAAGTTAAGCCACCCACCTCTTTCTCGCCCATCCACCAAACCACCGCTATCCTCCTCCTCCTCGGCTCACGGCTAATGTTGCCGCCCTCGCCCCTCGGCCTCTCCCAGAGTCGAGTATCTCGCAAAGCCTCGGTTATGGGTCATATAGGGCTGATAGGCCGGAATATGGAAATCCGAAGAAGCTGTCGCGGACTGAGACACGACAAAGCGTATCCCACGGATGCGCTGTATGAATCGTAACTTTACTCTTTTGAGTTCGCCTACCTCAGAACGGGTGACTTTTCTTTACTTTTACTTAATGGCAGTGAGGCGCTGCTTTCCCCGGTCCCTCCATGCCGGGCGTCACCGTCTCCGGCGGTTATTTGCGATGCGAATGGTGCTGCAGAAACTGCTGCAATAACGCCGTGAATTTTTGCTGCTGCCCGGGGGTCAGGAGTGCGGTGATCTGCTGGGTGGTGCTCGTCTTCACGGCCGAGAGCTGCACCGATTTCTGGTCCTCCGCCAGCGAGGTGTCCGCCAGGATGGTCTTGGATTGCCCTTCGCTGGTCTCGAGAATGGTTTTAATCTGCGCAACCTGGGCGTCAGACAAGCCGAGCATCTGGATCAGCTTTTGGACGTAACTGCCTCCCGAACCGCCTTGCGTGCCTGAAGCGTTTTCTGAAGCGGCATCGGATGTGGAGGGTGAAGCGGAAGGGGCAGCAGCCGGATCCTGTGCCTGACCCGTGGAAGCGAAGGCAATGACGGCACTACCAAGCAGCGCTTTTAAGAAATAAGTTCTTTTCATGGGGAATGAAGGTTTGAAGTGATTTCGGAAGTTCGTTTCGTTCTTTTTACAGCATAAAAGATGCCTGCAATCCCGCACGGCATCGCCGGACACAGAGAATATGTTCATCGCATCGAAGGCTTTAAATTTTGACGCATTCCCCCCCCCGGTCGGCCGCCCTCAACTATTTCCTGATATACAGCAGGTTCGCCGGAATGGTATCCATGTTGAGCATCACGGTATGAAACTTACTTCCAGGCAGGCCCGGAGCATAGCCACCACTGTCTCCGGGGGAGCGGCGGTTTTCACTGCCTCGGTGCTTCGTTATTTGCTCAGCATCCCTTCACAGCCGCTCGATATCCATTCCGGCTGGCGCGTGTTCACAGGGTGGCTGGTGGTTTACTTTGCTCTTTTTTCCCTCTGCAGGGCGGTGATCCTTTTCTTTCTTCCGATTACACAGCGACGCGAGCCGGACCATTACACCCTGGCGCAGGCTGAGATTCAGGCGGAGCGTAGTATACAGTCTCCGAGGTAGTCGAACAGACCGCTATTTTTTCAGTGCTTCGTGCAGGGCCTTGAGGAGCTGTTCCTTGGTGTAGGGCTTCATCAGGATGGCCTGCGGATTCAACAGCCGGAGCTCTGCCAGGCGGGTATCCTGGGTATTGCCGGAGGAGGCGATGATCCTGACCGAGGGATTCATCTTTTTCAGCGTGCGGGTGAGGGCGGTGCCGTCGAAATGAGGCATCATCACATCAGTAAGCACGAGATCGATTTCCGCTTTTCGCTCCGCATAGATGGCGAGTGCCTCGGTGCCGTCGGCTGCGGTGAGGACCTGGTACCCGTTCCGTTTGAGGATTGTCTCGGTGACGTTGCGAATCTCCGATTCATCGTCCACGACGAGGATCATCTCGCCATTTCCGCGGAAGGATTGTTCTTCAACCGGATGAGACCCCACGGCCTGCTCCGGGTCCGTGGAGGCAGGCAGATAGACTTTGAACGTAGTGCCGCCTCCCGGCTCGCTATAGACATTCACGAAGCCGCGATGGCTTTTGACGATACCGCGCACCGTCGAGAGACCGAGCCCGGTGCCCTTGCCGGTTTCCTTCGTGGTGAAAAAGGGGTCGAAAATCCTGTTGCATATCTCGGGCCGGATGCCGGTACCTGTATCCTGGACGTAAAAGAAGACGTAGCGGCCGGGCTTCGCCTCGGGCATCATCGTCGCGTAATGCTCATCGAGCTCGGCGTTTTCCGCGCCGACCGTGAGGGTTCCTCCATTCGGCATCGCATCGCGCGCATTGAGGCAGAGGTTCAAAAGGACCTGGTGGACTTGCGTTGCGTCGGCGCTCACCTGCCAGACCTCCTTGTGATCGTGGTGGATGACGTGGATCGGTTTCGGGAAAGTCTGGCGGACAATTTCCACGATCTCCGCGGTGAGATACTTCGGTTGCAGCACCGCGTGCACCCCGTCCGCGCCCCTGGCAAAAGTGAGCACCTGCTTGACAATGTCGGAGCCACGCTGGGCCGCCTTTTCAATCGCAAAGACCAGGCCATGAAACTCCGGCGCCAGTTCCTCGCGGATCATCGGGGTGGACAACAGGATGGGAGTCATGATGTTGTTGAGATCATGCGCGACACCGCTGGCGAGGGTGCCGATGCTTTCGAGCCGCTGGGAGCGGAGCAGTTGCTCCTCGAGTTTTTTGCGCTCGGTAACGTCGCGGGAAATCCCGCAGGTGCCGATCACACGGCCCTCGGGGTCGCGCAGGGGCATCTTTGTGGTGAACACCCATGTGACCCGCCCATCCGGCAGCATTTCTTTTTCCTCTTTCCCGATCAAGGCCTGTCCCGTCCGCATGACTTCCTGCTCGTCCTTGAACGCGGCCTCGGCATGCTGGGGGGCGAAAAAATCGAAGTCAGTTTTGCCCACCACCTCGGAGGGATCTTTCAATCCGAATATTTCCGCGAGCGCCCGGCTTACGCGTATAAAACGGCTGGCGGTGTCCTTGAAGTAAATACGGTCGGGGGTGTTATCGAGCAGAAAATCGAACAGTAATGGCTGGACGCCGGAGGAGCCGTCCGGAGTGGATCCGGAACTGATCGGAATCGGAATCGATTTGGCGTCGGGGCGTTCCATCGTACCAGCAAGGCTGGCAGACAATGCGCCGCTTTTTCCATGAAATCAAGCACTGACTGCCGAGGGACTGCCTCTGGCTTTCCCCCGGTTTTTTCCTTTACGCGCCATGGGATGACTGTGAGAGATGTTTAAATCCATGAAAACAGAAGCAGTGGTAATCGGAACAGATTCAGTGGCGCGGTTGACGGAAGTGGAACTTCCGCCGATGACGGATACGCGCGTGAAAGTGCAAACCTTGATCAGCGGGGTAAGCTGCGGCACCGAGGCCGATCTCGCCAGCGGGCGATCGACTTATCTGAAAAGACCGCTGATCACCGGATACCAGGCAGCAGGCAAAGTGATCGAGACCGGTGGGAAGGCCGATAATGTCCAGGCGGGAGGCCTGGTGGTGACCAACGGCGGGGAGTTGTGGGGCATGACGCATTTGTTCGGCGGCAGCCATGCCCGCCAGTGCGTGAGCGAGGCTTCGGGGCTTGTGAAGCTGAAGCCGGGGGCAGTATCGCTGGCAACGGCCTCGTACGGGGGGCTCGGCGCCGTAAGCTGGGAGGGGATCGCGAGGATGAAACTGGAGCGGGGAAATGTGTTGCTGGTCTTCGGCCTCGGGATGCTGGGGCTGCTTGCAGGCAGGGTTGCGCAATCGCTCGGATTGCATGTCATCGGCGTGAACCGTTCGGCATGGAAGCGTGAAGCCGCGGAAAAATTCGGTTTCGATGCGGTGGCAGCGCCGGAGGCAGGCGAGATACAAAAAACCTTGGATGCGCTCGGTTCCGGTCCCGCGAAGTTCGCCTACGAGACGACGGGAAGCCAGCAGATCATCGACCTGGCGCTGGCGTCCCTGGCATCGGGCGGGGAATTGAGCCTTGGGGGATATTATCCCGGCAAATACGAAATCGACTTTGATCTTTGCCACGGCAAAAATCTGCGGCTGCACAATCCTGTCGGCACGGGCAATTACCTGGGAAAATTCATAGGGCTGGTGGAAAGCGGGCTGAATGCGGAATCATTGATCCAGACCCGCGTGAAGCCGGGGGAGGTTACCGCGTTCTATTCCGAGTTGATCAATCATCACTCCAAGTTCCTTGGAGCCGTGATTGACTGGCAGTCGTGAAGGCGCTCCGGGCGCCCTAGGCTTTCAGGAGCTGGATGAACTCGGCGGGGGTTTTTGCCTGCATGAGGCGGTCGCAGGTTTCCTTTTTCTTCACGGTGCGCGCGAGCGCGCCGACGCAGACGAGGTAATCGCTGATGAGGGCCTTGGGGGTGCCGATGACGAAGATCAAATGAACGGGATCGGGGCTGCTCTCGAACCTCACGCCCTGGATGCTTCGGCCCGCGGCGAGGACGATCTTGTCCACGCAATCCGTCCTAGCGTGGGGAAATGCGACGCCATTGCCGACGACGGTGGAATTGACTTTTTCGCGGCTGAGCAGCGCCTCATGGAAACCGTCCAGATCATGCACACAGGGATTCGCCGCAAAAAGGTCCACCAGCTCGCGGAGCGCGCCAGCCTGGGTGTGGTCCTGCAGATCGAGAGTGATTTGTTTTTCTGAAAGTAGATCGGTTAAAGAACCAGCCATTGCGGCTTTTTAATAGCTCCCGGCGCAGGGATTGCAAATCTCTTTTGCATCTTATGCGGGTCAGAGGCGTGGTCGATGTTCAAGGTTCCCGGTTCAAAATGCAAAGTTTTGGAGCCTGATTATCAACACTCCGGAAGTAAAATATATGTCCAAAATGCGTCCAAATGGCGTTCCTGCTCCGCATTGAAAATAGTGCCCCGTTCCTCCCAGGATATCCCTGTGGGATATTTTTCGCGGACTGCGGCCAAAACAAAAATAGAAAACCCAATACAATGAAAGTATCCAAAACAATCATCACGGGCGCGGCCATGGCCGGCCTATTCACAGGCGCAGCAGTGCGGGCTCACGCCACCAGCGTAAGCAATACCAGCGCGGCAGGAACCTCCATCCACCAGATGGACGATGCCCCGTCCACTGGAGCAAAAGACACAAATTCCTGCAAGGGGCAGAACTCGTGCAAAGGCAAGGGCGGTTGCAAAACGAGCGACAACGGCTGCAAAGGAAAGAATTCCTGCAAAGGCAAGGGCGGCTGCGCGACCGATGGCAGCAAACCGGGAATGTAATCCAGTAGGTTTAAAAAACGGGGGTCGGAATTTTCATATTCCGGCCTTCGTGCGTTTCGAATGGCATACCGCATCAATGCGCGGCGCCAAAATGCTTTTGGAAAAATAGCGCGACCTGCCCGAGCTGATCCCGGGTGAGAAAAAACCAGTGCCCTTTACCGGGTACGACCATGAGGTGCGCCTCCACGCCGGCGGCAGCCAGCTTATGCACCAACTCCTGACTTTGAGCGATGGGGACCAATGTGTCCTTCGCTCCGTGGATGATCAAAAACGGTGGCGAGGAAGCAGTGACGTGGGAGACAGGGCTGGCGTCTGCAGCGACTGAGAGCTTTTGCCCGATGGGACCGCCGATGAGTTTTTCGATGTCGCTCTCGTGTCCGGGATGTGCGTATTTCCGGCCCAGGATGACGAGATCCGTGGGAGGGTAAAGGGCGCAAACAGCACGGATGGCCGGCGCGCCCTCGACCGTGCCGAGCAATGCCGCAAGGTGGCCGCCGGCTGATTCGCCGCTGACGCCGATGCGAGTGGGATCGATGCCGTAGCGGCTGCCATTCGCGCGGAGCCATTGCACAGCGGAGCGGCAATCCTCGAGTTGCGCGGGATATTTTGCGGTACCGGTGAGGCGGTATTGTATGGAGGCGATGGCGATTCCGTAACGGGTCAGATCCCGCACGTTGATATGGTAGCCGTCGCTTCCGATTTTCCAGCTTCCGCCAAAGATCCAGATGACGACCGGCGCGGGGCGAGGGGTTTCCGGCACATAGAGATCCATGTATAAATTGTGGCCTTGCGGGGAGGCGAAGAGGAGTTTCCGATGGATGGTTTCACCGTGGCGCGGGGGCAGGTAGGAAGCGCAGGCTGTGGTGAAAAGCAGGGCAGGGATGAAGAGGAGCCTGAAGATAAATGAGAAGAACGGGTCGGTCATTGACTCTCGATTCGTTTGAGGGCAGTGCAGTGGTTTTATAAATGACCCGGGGGGGGAATTCCGAAGGAATTTGAATCCGGCGTTGAGCGCATGGCGTATCATTGATTGAACAACACCGGAAAATCCGGTGTCAATTGATCTGCCCATGAAATCCATTACTGTCTTTTGCGTCGCACTCGCCGTGATGCTCTGCTATGCATGCTCAGAGGATAAACCGATGAATACACCAACCGATGCAGAGAAACCCGCCCCGATGCCGAAAGTGCCCGAAGGGGATGAAGTGATCACGCTGGGAGCAGGCTGTTTCTGGTGCACTGAGGCGATTTTCCAGCAGCAGCCGGGTGTCATCTCCGTGACTTCCGGCTACATGGGCGGGCACACGAAGAATCCGACCTACGAGGATGTGTGCACCGGGGAGACGGGGCATGCGGAGGTTTCGCAAATCGTGTTTGACCCGAAGAAGACATCGCTGGAAAAAATCCTGGCCGTGTTCTGGCATGCGCATGATCCGACGACGCTCAACAGGCAGGGGGCGGACTCGGGTACGCAATATCGATCGGCGATTTTTTACAATACCGACGCGCAGAAAGAGATCGCGGAGAAGTCGAAGAAGGAGCAGGCAAAAATATTCGAGGACCCTGTGGTGACGGAGATCACGAAGGCGGGGGATTTTTATCCGGCGGAGAATTATCACCAGGATTACTACCAGTTGAACAAGAATCGCAATCCGTACTGCCACATGGTGATTGCGCCGAAGTTGAAGAAGCTCGGGCTGGAGCCGTAGCTCCATACGGGCACTTCCGGCATCATTGAGGGTTCGTAAGGGTTGGCAAAGGTTGATTAAGCCTGGCAAGCAGGGCATTGCGTATTACCGGGCGCTGTTATAAGATCAAGCGGTCTTATCAAGGACAAACCCTTCAGCGCAGCAGCCCTTCCATCCTGTAAATGACATCGCCGCATCCTCGAAAAATCTTTACGACCGGGATTCTTGGTGTGGCGCTCGTGGGATTGATCTGTGGCGGCGCTTTTTTTGCCTATTGGAGCACGCTGCGCACGATGAATGCGCTCCAGGCGGTGGATCACACGCGTGAGGTGCGCCTGCAACTGGAAACGTGCCTGGTATCCATCGTCGATGCCGAGACCGCGGCGCGCGGCTATATCATCTCAGGCAAGGATTTGTCGCTCGACCTTTTCGAGCCCAGCCTGGCGGAGGCGCACCAGTCTTTTGTGAATCTGCGAACGCTGGTCAAGGACAACCCCGACCAGGAGGAGCAGTTGAAGCAGTTGATGTTTCTTTTTGAGATGAAAGTGGAGAGGCTGCAGGGGCAGATCAAAACGCGGCGGGAGGAGGGCCTGGAGAAGGTCCTTGCGAATGTAGGAACGATGGAGGGCAAACAAATGATGGACGGGATCCGCACCATCATAAAGGGAATGGAGTCCACGGAAGACCGGCTGCTGGAAGAGCGATCGCAGGCGGCGCGCAGCGCCCTGCACACCACGCTGGTGGCGGTGACGGCCGGCAGCGGCATCGCCATAGCCCTAGTGATATTTGCGGCAATGATGATCGGGCGGGAACTTGCCGCGCGCCGGAAGGCGGAGGAACTGCAGGAAACAGCGAGGGCGTACTCGGAAAGCATCGTGGATACGGTGCGAGAGCCGCTGCTGGTCGTGGACAAGGCCATGCGCGTGGAAAGGGCGAACCGCAGCTTTTATGAACTCTTTCAAACCACCCCGGAGAAAATCACACGGCAGCCGTTTTTTGAACTGGACGGCGGCGTGTGGAATGATCCGGAATTAAAGAAGCGCCTGGAGAGTGTATTTGCAGACAACCAGCCTTTTGACGGGTTCGAGTTGACGCTTCAATTTCCGGATGCGAGCCCGCGCACGATGCTGCTGAACGGGCGGAAGCTGTTCCGTCCCGGCAACCACACGGGGACAGCACTGCTGGCGATCCAGGATGTCACGGAAAGAAGACGGATGGAGAACGAGCGCGACCGCTTTTTCACGCTCACGCGGGACCTGATGTGCGTTGCGGGATTCGACGGCTATTTCAAACGGCTGAATCCCGCGTGGCAGAGCGCGCTCGGGTTCAGCATGGAGGAATTGACGTCGAGGCCGTTCGTTGAGTTTCTCCACCCGGACGACGTCGAGAAATCGAAGGCCGAGGTGGCTTCGCTGATGAAGGGCAATGAAACCATCTCGTTTGAAAACCGGTTCCGCATGAAGGACGGCGGCTACCGCTGGATCCAATGGAGCGCAAAATCGCTGGTCGGGGAGGGGGTGATATTCGCCGCCGGGCGGGACATCACCGAGAAAAAACGCGAGGACCAGATGCATCTCCAATTCCGCTCGCTCTTTGAGTCGCTGCCTGGGCTTTACCTGGTGCTCAAACCCGACTTAACCATCGTGGCTGTGAGCGATGCCTATTTGAAGGCCACCATGACCAAGCGCGCGGATATCCTGGAGCGTGGACTCTTTGAAGTGTTCCCCGACAATCCCGAGGATGCGGAGGCAACCGGGGAATCGAACCTCCGGGCGTCGCTCAACCGCGTGCTTCAAAACGGAACGCCGGACACCATGGCGATCCAGAAATACGATATCCGCCGGCCGGACGGGACATTTGAAGAGCGTTACTGGAGCCCGATCAATTCCCCTGTCGCCGGCGAGGACCACAAGATCGAATACATCATCCACCGGGTGGAGGATGTGACCGATTTTGTGAAGCAATCCTCAAAAGAGGGGACTGTGGACACAGTGCCCAACCGCACGGAGAAAATGGAGGCTGAGATTTTCAAGAGCTCGCAGGAAGTGCAGACCGCCAACCGGCAGCTCCAGGCCGTGAATGCCGAGCTGGAGGCGTTTTCCTACTCGGTTTCCCACGATCTCCGGGCCCCGCTGCGCCATATCGGCGGATTTGCCGAGATGCTGGAGAAGCGGGCGGGCGCCGCACTGGATGAAAAGTCGCGCCGGTACGTCACCACCATTGTGGAAGCGGCCAAGCGCATGGGCGTGCTCATCGATGACCTGCTTGTTTTCTCGCGGATGGGCCGGTCGGAGATGAGCGACACGAAAGTAGATATGAATTCCCTCGCGCAGGAGGTCATCCAGGAATTGCGGGCGGATACAAGCGGCCACGGCGTCGTCTGGAAATGCCAGCCCCTGCCATCCGTCCACGGCGACCGCGCATTGCTGCGGCAGGTGTTGATCAACCTGTTCTCCAATGCCGTGAAATACAGCCGCCCGCGCGATCCGGCGGTGATCCAGGTAGGGTGCAGCGAAGGGGCGGCGGGGGTGGAGACGGTCTTTTTTGTGAAGGACAACGGAGTCGGGTTTGACATGGCCTATGCGGACAAGCTTTTCGGCGTGTTTCAACGGCTGCACCGGGCCGATGAATTCGAAGGGACCGGCATCGGGCTTGCGAATGTGAGAAGGATCATCCTCCGCCACGGTGGCCGCACCTGGGCCGAGAGCAAGCCGGACGCGGGTGCGACGTTTTACTTTTCGCTGCCGAATCTTGATTAGCGGGGTTAGTGGTGGTGCAAAAACGGGCAACGGTGCTAATACGGACCTGTAAATCAAGCGGATGAAGCGAACTATGCATATGATGAAACAAACGCTTCTCCCGTATTTTAAAATCGCACTCGGAACGATGATCGTCTGCACCGTTTTTCCACTTCTGCTCAACGCACAGGAGGAGCCAAAGCAGAGTGCAACACCAAATCCGGAGTCGCTTGGAATAATACGTGAAAAAAGCCTGGAACTCCTGCGCGACATTGTTCCGTCTTCCACTTCCGGTAGGGATTTGAAAAACTTGGAGAGCGTGGGCGGATCAATTTACTGGGGCAACCTGTTCGACCCTCGTGAGGTTGTTGCTTTGGTGAATTTGGCGCCGGAAAAACCGGAGGATGATTTTGAGGGGGATGTGGTTGACTACGAGCAAACATGGGTTCGCCATTTGTCCTTTTGTGCCTGGCAGAAGGACCATTGGGTATTCCGGCAGTACTTGGACAACGCCAGAAATCTCGAATTCCACGACCGCAAAGACAAACCGGGCCATTTTGTACAGGCATCCCGCAAGACGGGGCGCTACGAGGGCGATTGTCTTTCCTGGTATTACGATCCAAAGACCATGAAGCTCGTCCAGACAAATTTCGAAGACTGGGGACCCTTCTATCTTATCGGAAACTATCTTTGCACCTTGCGTGGGTTCGAGCGCCGGGCGGTGGACGAAACCGTCTGGGTCTACCCCTACAATAATGGCAGGAAAGGCAGCCTCCTTGCGATCTACTATTCGGATATTGGCAGCGGGGAACTCAGGAACTTTTCAATCACTTTTCGCGATCGCAAGACAGGGAAATACTGGACTTATTCCTTCAGTCCAAAGGAAGCCGAGCAGCCCTATTTGCATTACGATGTGGACGCAGTTGAAGGGGTATGGAATGAACCAGATGAAAAAGCAAAGACACGCGTCCACCACAATGCAGAAATGGAGGTGAGCGAGAAGGACGACTCCACGGATCAATTCTGTTTTGAGCGGCTTACGGGACTTAGCCGTGCGGTGTTGGATCATGAAGATGGAAACAGCGCTCAATGGAAGGACACCCTGCCGAAGCTCCCTCCGCTTAAGCAGATCAAACTCAAAGTCAAAGGAGATCAGGAAATCGTCCGCCACCTTCAAAAATAATGAAATATCTTATCTTGCCTCTTTTGTTTGCGCTTGCGGCTAATGGGGCTGGTGTCGACTCTGGTAAGCCGCTTGACCAGAAACACATAAAGCAAGCGGCGATGGCATTGATGGAGGATATCGTTCCTCATCCGCCCGTTTCCGATGAAATGACGAAGATTTCCGATAAGCAAAGCTTCGCTCTCTGGGGACGGATTTTTGGTGATGCGCAAATCGGCGCTCTTGTGTCAGTCAAGCCTGATGCAGGCAAGCCTGAGAGCGATGCCGACCTCTGCCTATTGCTTTGGCAAGATGGCTGGAAATTCGCTCAGTGGGTCGGAAAGGTTTCGCCGAAAAACAGTACTTGGCAAGATTCAGACCGGGATTGGGATATTAAACGGCGGGTGCCAAGCGGCGCTTATTACGTGATCGATAGTTTTGATCTCAACGCCATTAGCTACCGGGAGCATTTCTCATGGTTTTGCGATCCGCAGACACATTCACTGCGCCCGACGGGTTGGCCAAAGGATGCTCTGCCGTCCATTTCCGGCACGACAATCACCTTTCAGCGTTGCGAAAAGTCCGGATACGCACCGGCTGTTTTTGCAATTGACGCGTTCGATGGCGCGCCTGGAAAGAACATTGCCACTTATTCGAATACATACGCGGAAGGACATCGGGCGTGCATCACCATCAGTATCCCGGATTCTGCAACCGGGAAGCGTTTTACATGGAGGATTTCACAGCTTCCTCAAAAATATGAACCCCATCATGATCGCTTTTCCCTCTGTTACAGCTTGACGGATGGAAAACTGGAGCCTTTCCATGAAGATGCCACTGTGGATGTTCAATGGGAGAAGGGCCTATACTCCAGCGATGCCATTAGCTTCCTAATATGGCGTTTGACTGGAATTGAAAAGTCTGCCCAACAAGGTCATTGGGATGAAGACATTCTGCGTGAAACGAAGGCGGGGCGTGTTAATCTGGACGTTAAAAAGCCTCTGAAAACCGATGTGGTTGGAATCCCGGAGGCTGTTAAGGCATTTGCTTGGCCGCCGAGTTCTTGAGGTCATCTATGCTCTTGATCTGCAAATGTCAAAATGCCGACCGCAGGGCTCCAATCCGCGACCGGATTAGGGCGTGTTAAGGTAAATGTTGCAAACTGGGCGCGGAGGCTTTACAAGCAGGAATGGAATTGACCCAAGCCCAGTACGAGCAGATCGCACACTGTTTTCCCAAGCCCCGAGGCACGCT
>Ga0302319_10012457_pt1 | contig 16038 bp, 16 predicted proteins | sample Bog_T0_2_FD_203319 | JGI IMG/M metagenome (GOLD analysis project Ga0302319, IMG submission 203319) | Peat permafrost microbial communities from Stordalen Mire near Abisko, Sweden - Bog_T0_2 | ecosystem: Environmental > Terrestrial > Soil > Wetlands > Peat | place: Sweden: Abisko, Stordalen Mire...
CGTTCATCCCGATACATTGCGCGTCGAAGACAAGGGATGGTGCATCGACAAAGCGCACAAGGCTATCGCAGAGATTATCCGCGCGCAGGGTTGGGAGGCAGAGAGAAACGCTCGCTATGTCGCCGATCGCAGCGGCCAGCTCACACGAGCCAGCAGTGTGCGCGAACCGCAGCCCCATTCGAAAGCGCGGGACCATGAGAATGCAACCGGAGAGAAGTCCTGCGAACGTGTTGCGATGGAAAGGGCCGTGCCCATCTTGCGTAATGCGTAGTCGTGGGCGCAGGTGCATGAATGGCTTGCCCAGGTTGATATGCGCTATGAGCGGAAAGGCAGCGGCGCAATGCTTTGGGTGGGAGACCAGCCGCTCAAGGCTTCTTGCATCGGTCGTGAATTCAGCGGGATTAGGATGGAAGAACGGCTGGGCGAATTTCAGCCTGATAGCCGCGGCAATTCAATGCCGATCCAGCCGCGCACAGCCGAACCTCTTCGCCCAGATATGCCAGCGAACTGGGCGGAGTATCGCAAGACACTCGGAGCGAATCGCAAACAAAAGGACGCGGCCCAGGCCCAGCAGCGCATGGATCATCTCGCAGCGCGTGAGATGCAGTCTGCGGAGTTCCGCAAAGAGCGGCCCGCTCTATACCAGGGCGGCAAGTGGTCCGGCGATGCCTTGAATGTCGCCAGGAGCCTCTTGGCCGCCGACCACGCCAAGCGCAAAGCTGAACTGATGGAGCGGCAAAAACGTGAGCGTGACAGTCTCCGCATGAGGTTCGGCCGGCGGAAGACCTTCGAGCAGTTTCTTTTAGAGCAGGAAGAGCCACAGCTCGCGGAGCAATGGAGGTATCGGGATACGGAAACGCCCGGTACCGTAATTCTCGGAGAAGGAGATGAGATACCACGCAAGCGCGACATCCGCGACTTTACCGCGCAGGTGCGTCAGTCCGCCCACACGCGGTTGGCTGAAATTCACTATTCATCACGCTCCGATCCAAGCCACGTCAGCTTTACGGATCGTGGAAGGCGTATCGAAGTTTGGCAAGCGCAGGATGAGGCTGCGGTTTTGGCCGCGCTCCAGTTGGGCGCTCAGAAGTGGGGAACACTGACGATTACCGGACCCGACGAGTTCAAGCAACTGTGCGCGCAGCTTGCCGCGCAACATGGATTCAAGATCAGCAATCCAGAGTTGCAACGGGAGATAGTTCGCGGTCCCAGCGAGAGCCAGCCAGTTCCGGTAATTCCGGCTGGAATGCCGTCGCCGAGCAGGTCGTATCAGTTGCACAAAGCCGACATCCTCAACCGAATCGAGGTGCGGAACGCCTCGCAGCTTGATTGGATGATTGTGGTAAGAATGCGCGTAACCGGCCACGATCAACAGGCCGTAACGCAAGCTCTGAAGGAAAACGCCAGCCAGGGACGCGAGGCAGAGAACCGCAATTGGGTTAACTACGCGGAGCGCACCGCTGAGGCCGTCTTTGGCCCACGCGGCGACCGGGAGCATGACAGAAGCGCACAGCGCGCCGAGGCATGGGCACGAGTCGAAGGCCGCGATAATGCGCGCGAACGCCAGGTGCAGCACAGCCAGCGCCGAAAGATTCCAGAGCGTCGCCGGGGGGACTTTGAGATCGAATGAATGTGACCATGCCCGCTGCCGCCAAGCAAACCGTCAGCCCTGGCCCGGAACCAAAACCCGCACTTATCCCAACCACGCCTACGTGCAATCATTGATGTAACGTGCAACCCACCTATACCGTCGCCGAATACGTTAACCACCGGAATCCAAGCTCATAAAATACGCCCGAGAGTATCAACGCGGATACCGTGGAAAGGAAGTTCGAATGCCGAACAAGCCAAATGACAAAACGGCTCCATCCAGCCACGAGATGATCTTCTACACCACGCCGGATGGAACCGTGCGCGTCGAGGTGCTTTATGAGGGCGAGACCTTTTGGCTGAGTCAGAAGAAGATGGCGGAGTTGTTTGGAATCGGCGTCCAAACAATCAATCATCACCTTCAGGAAATTTACAAATCAAATGAATTGAATGAGATGGAAACTATACGAAAAATTCGTATAGTTCAAACTGAGGGTTCGCGGGAAGTTGCCCGTGAGGTGGTTTTCTATAATCTGGACGCGATTATCGCCGTCGGCTACCGGGTGAACAGCCGGGAGGCCACGCAATTTCGCATTTGGGCGACCCAGGTTTTGCGCGAGTACCTTATCAAGGGCTTCGTCATGGACGACGAGCGCCTGAAACAGGGCAAGCGCTTTGGCAGAGACTACTTCGATGAACTGCTGGAGCGGATTCGGTCGATTCGCGCCAGCGAGCGCCGTTTCTATCTCAAGATCACGGACATCTACGAGCAGTGCAGCATCGACTATAACCGGAACGCCGAGATCACCCAGACGTTTTTCAAGACGGTGCAGAACAAGCTGCATTGGGCCATCACCGGCAAAACCGCCGCCGAATTGATTGCCGAGCGCGCCCAGGCCAACCAGCCCTACATGGGTCTTAAAACATGGAAGAATGCCCCCCAAGGTAAGATTCAGAAGGCCGACGTCTCCGTTGCCAAGAACTATCTGGAAGAAGACGAGATCAAAGCGCTGGAGCGCATCGTCTCCATGTATCTGGACTACGCCGAAAACCAGGCAGCCCGCCAGATTCCGATGAGCATGGCCGATTGGGTTGAAAAACTCGACGCATTCCTCAAGTTCAATGAATACGATGTGCTCAAGAATGCGGGCAAGGTCTCCCACGAGGTTGCCAAGGAACTGGCTGAGCAACAGTACGAGTCTTTCAGGATTGAGCAGGATCGCAGCTTCGAGAGTGACTTCGAGCGTGCATCCAAGAAAATGCTTAGACAAACGCGGACTTCAGCGGATGAGAAGAAGTCGAAACTCGATTAAGCCATGAATGCGCTCAGCGTGCATTTATGGGTGCTTGTGGGTGGTTTTACGGGTGTGAGTCCGATTGCGATTTGCTCCCAGAAACCGCAGGCGGTGTCAGCGCGATGCGGATTCCCAGCGTTTGCATGACGATTAGAACCTTGCCAACCTGGCAGGTTTCCTTGCCTTTTTCGAGGTCGATGATAAAACGCAGTCCCGTGCCCGAGGTCAACACCAAATCTTTTTGCGTCACGCCCAGCCGCTTCCGGCTTTCCCGGACGAGTTGGCCGATCCCTTGCACTGTACATTTCATGAATCCACCGATAGATTACCGTACGGGAATAATTGCACTCTCGAACGGAATAGTCATAACAATATTACCGTGCGGGAACATCGACGCTAATTCATTTTGGGGGCGGCTTGTGAGGAATTGGCCAGACGGTGTCTGGCGAATTTATGGAGCCGAAATCGCCCAGACTGAGTCTGGGCAATTGGGGTGGTCGAGAATTGTCCAGACACCGTCTGGATAATCTGAGTGCTTCTGCCCGCATTATCCGACTGAGTTCTGTGGGCGTGCGGTACTCTAGCGGTACACCCATCAGCTTTGCCCAAACCCTGAAAATTGCGCTAAACTACGGTCGCTCAATTACTTACAGCTTTTCTAAACTGCGCCAACATTCTCTTTATTATCAATAACATACAGTGTTCTCCGTCAACTCAAAATCCGCCGACCGCAAGGTCATGGGGGTTCGCCCCCCCTCCCGGCACCATAAACGACAATGTAAGCCAAACAAAATGAACTAACTAGACGCAACTGTCGGATCGGGCACAGTCTTCGGAATATCGAATGCCGAGTTGCCCATGCTGTTCGGGCACAGTGCGGGTACTAGCGAGGTCCTAACGCGCTCTCCGTAGACCCAATTGCCATTCTCATAAGAACCCCGTCAGGCACGTGGAAGCTAATCATGCGCCGGAGCGGTTAGCCGATGACAGTTGAGCGTTTCGGACCAAGCGAGACGCAAGAAGCTCGACTCGTCGTACAGAGGACGACATGGTGCGGGGGCATTCCTTCAGCTGGCTCTCGAGATCGCATGACGGTCGCTGCGGCAATGAGGCGCTACCTGGCCCCTCGTGGTGCAACTGGTTTATCGTCTCGGGCAGAGAAATGAACATGTTCAAAATGGTGTTGACAACAGGACAAGATAGGCCCACTCTTTTATTGAACATGTTCAAATCTAATCCAGCGCCGACTTCAACCAAGAAAGCAGAAGCGACCTCCGTGCGGATTTTGGACGCGGCATTGGATCTATTTCGCCGCCAGGGATTCGAGAAAACCACCATGCGCGGGATTTCTGCCGAGGCCGGAGTCTCGCTGGGAGCGGCTTACTACTACTTCGAATCGAAGGAAGATTTGGTGATGGCTTTCTATGAACGGGCCATCGAGGCAATGACTCCGAGAATGGAAGAGGCGCTGGCGGGCGCATCTACATTTGAAGGACGCATTGCCGCGCTTATGACGGTGAAGTTTGAGTATTTCCAGCCGAACCGCGCCTTCCTTGGCGCTCTGTTCCGGCACGCTGCCGATCCAGAGAACCGCTTGTCGCCGTTCAGCGAGGCCACCCGGTTTATCCGTGAACGCGACCAGTTGTACTTTGCGCGGGCCATTGAAAGCAAATCTGGCGCTGTAGGTGTACCGGAGGATCTTGCCCCGTATCTGCCGAGGATGCTCTGGCTCTATCAAATGGGGCTGATCCTCTATTGGATTTATGACCGCTCACCGGGTCAGCGGCGAACTCAGCAGTTGCGAGAGAAAACTTTGGCGCTTCTGATTAGCAGCCTGAGCTTGGCCCGCTTTGCGATGCTTAAGCCCCTCCGGTCGAGGATCATAGAACTCCTTGATCTGGTGGAAGGAGCGGATGATCATGCTTGATCACACGATGCCCAGCAGCAAATTGATCCGCCTCTCCATTGCGCTTGTTTGGCTTTATCAAGGCCTATGGTGCAAGGTTTTCGGCCGATCTCCAGGCCACGCAGCGGTGATCTCAACTGTGCCTTTCATCGGCCCTGCTGGAAGTCGGGACGCACTGATCGCGCTGGGCCTGCTCGAATGTTGCATCGCAGCGTGGGTCTGGTCGGGTCGACGGATGTGGGAGGCGGCGATGGTGCAGACCGTGCTGCTTGCCGTAATGAATGCGGACGGATTGATCTGGGCCTGGCGCCTGATTCCGGATCCCGTCGGCATGATCCTGCAAAACTTCGCTTTCCTGGTGCTGATCTGGGTCGCTGCGGAGGATCGCCATCATGCGCTTGCTTGAAACGCCATCCACACCGTGGCGGCACGGGCCCCTCAGGGCTCGGCAGCGAGGGTTGATCTTTGGCCGCATGTATGAGGATTCCGGCATAGAGCTGCGCGCATTTAAGCCGCAAAGCCGTGTCTTCTGTATCGCCAGCGCGGGATGCACGGCTCGTACCCTGGCTGCTGCGGGACACGAAGTGACCGCCGTGGACATCAACCCACTGCAACTGGCTTATGCAAAGTCGCGTGCCGCAGGCGAGCCAGCACAAGCGGGAAGTGCGGAACGTTTGATGGCGTTCGGTCGCAAGGTTGCATCCCTGGCTGGCTGGGACCAAAGAAAGCTGACGGATTTTCTCAACCTCTCCAATCCCGATGAGCAACTCGAATACTGGGATCATCGGCTTGATACGCGGATTTGGCGCACGGTTGTGGATACTTTGCTCGCCCCTCGCCTTCTTGGGCTGTGTTATGCCGGCCCTTTTCTGGAATCGTTACCGAAGGATTTTGGGCCGAGACTTCGCCATCGCCTGCGTCGCGGCTGGGCCAGCCATAGCAACAGAACCAACCCGTATGCAGCGTCTTTGCTGTTGGGAACTTGGCCGGCAGAGCCCGGCACTGCTACATCTCCTATCAAATTCGTCTGCACTGACGCAGCGGATTACTTGGAAAATTGTTCGCCAGTTGTATTCGATTCGTTCGCACTTTCAAACATTGGAGACGGAGCACCCGCGAAATATCTGCAACGATTGCATGGGGCCATCGAACGTGCCGCGGCTCCGGGAGCCGTCGTCGTCACTCGTTCGTTCTCGGAACCAACCCAAAACAACAGCCTGAACTGGGCGGCCCAGGACCGTTCCATGCTTTGGGGCATTGTGCAAGTGACTCGCGTCGGGAGCGACATACCATGTTTCATCTGCTAAAGCGCCATCCCATTCCAATTTCGGCGTTCCTCCGTCACTCGCTTGTGCTGACCTACGGGTTTCCGCCAGAGATTCTCCAGCCTTTGCTGCCGGCTGGCCTGGTACTCGATACTTTTCGGGGACTAGCATTTCTCGCCATTGCCCTGGTGCAAACCGAGAAACTGCGGCCCAGTTTTCTTCCCTCTGCGATGGGCTGCGATTTCTTTCTGAGTGGCTACCGGATATTCACGCGGCTCGCAGGCGCAGCGCATTCAAAGCGCGGGTTGCGCATTCTGCGCAGCGATACCGACAATCCGTGGATGATGCGCGCGGGCAATATGCTGACGCACTACAACTATCACCTTTGTGAGGCAAACCTGGAGGGTCGCCGCCAGGAACTCCACTGGACGATCCGAACTCCGCGCGCCGAGGCCGACCTCGAAGTGCTGGCGCGATGGACGGAAGAACCAGCGCCGCTGCCACCAACTTCTCCATTCAACACACTGGCAGAGGCACGGCGATTTGCCGGACCACTGCCCTACACATTTGACTACGAAGCGGCAACGCACTCAATGATCGGCATTCGTGCGGTGCGGCAAATGTGGAATCCAGAGCCTGTCGAGGTGGAGGTGCGACGAAATACATTCTTGGATCGCGAGCCGTTCTGCCAAGCTAAGCCGCTTTTGGCCAACGCGTTTCACGTTCACGATGTGCCATATCACTGGCAGCGAGGGAGGCGGCTAACATGACTACGATTCCCTCTCGGAAGCCATATCAAGGAGTTGTCCATATCTTTCAGTTCAACTGGCGATCTTATTTCTTTACCGGAATGAGTGTCGCTGCGGCAATGCTCGTATTGCCATTTCTGCCGTCAATCGGGCGTACCGCGCTTCTGCTTGGCGTCGCGCCTGCGATCTTCTGGATGGCATCATCTCTCCTCGTATCGCACTATGTCTATGACCGCTTTCCGCTGTACGACTTGAATTGGATCTCCTGCGACCTTGCACTGACGCCAAAGAGATGGGTCAACATCCACTGTGGCTTGGATGAAACCACCGGATTGCTGACGGCAATTTTTCCGGAATCCGCCGGTCGGGTGGTCGATATCTACGACCCAAGGATCATGACCGAGACCTCGATCCAGATAGCACGGCGGCTTCAGCATCCCGCCGAGATGGACATGATGGCGCGATATGATGCTCTTCCAATCAGTGATGCTTCGCTCGACGCAGCATTCTTGCTCTTCGCTGCACACGAGCTGCGCCACCACGGTCAACGGGTGAGATTGTTTCTCGAGGTCGCACGCATTCTGGTCCCCGGCGGAGATTTGATTCTGATGGAACACTCTCGGGATTGGTGGAATTTCTTCGCCTTCGGCCCTGGATTCCTGCACTTCTTCTCTCGCCGAGAGTGGCGAAGTGCCGCTCTAGATGCTGGACTCGCGCTGCAAGCCGAGTTATCCAGGACGCCCTTCGTTCACGTTTACCACTTGCGGAGAAGCGAATGACACTCTCCAATCATCTGCAAATTGTCGGCATTCTGCTCATGTTGCTCGGCCTGAGCCATTTTTTCTTTAATCGATACTTTCAATGGGAAAGGGATCTGGCGACTGTCTCCCTGCTAACGCGCCAAGTGTTTTTCGTGCACAGCTTTTTCATTGGGCTTGTCGTGGCGCTCTTTGGTGCGCTGTCATTCTTCTATTCCGATGCGCTTCTCCAGCACGCTGCGTTGAACCGTGCAATCCTGGCTGGGATGGCCACGTTTTGGCTGTGCCGACTGTTCGCGCAGTTCTTCGCCTACGATTCGGACCTCTGGCGAGGCGACCGGTTTCGCACATTCATGCATGTGGCATTCACTCTCCTGTGGTGCTATGTGAGTGCGATTTGCTGTATGTCGCTCATTGCCGTATGGAAATAGTGATTTTCCAATCCGCTCACGAGATCACTACTGCTGGAGGGATCAAAACTCGCCTTGGCTTTGAAAACTGGATTGATGGGACCGTGGTTCAGGATTCCTCAGGACGGAACGCATGGGCTCGCATCGACGGGCAAGGACAACAGGCACGCTGTCTTCCTCTTTGACGATCAGACAATCGGCCATGTCATGCCGACTTATACCGCATTTCTCCTTGAACTCTTTTCGGAGTCCGAGTTGAGGGACGGCACTTTAGCCGCTATCGGTTCCACCCACCCCCGCAAAGAGAACGACAAGGTTTCTCGCTACGTGGCCATGACGCGCCCAAGTCATCTGGTTTGCCTTACCATGCGGGAGGGTTGCCTGAGGAATACTGACGTTGCGCTCTCCGAAACTGTGGATGGCGCGTCGCCCGCGTCTATGCTTGGGTTCTCGAGTGGTTTTGAGTGTAGGTGCCAGCCAAGAGAAACATGATGGTGCGTGCTTATGGGTACCAATCCATAGACTTCGCGGCCAGAATCAAGTGTACCGATTTGGATCGATGGTAGAGCCGCCGAGAATGATCGAAATCCTTGGTCTTCCGATCGAAAGAGAGGTTGCTCTCCAGCAGCAACGCCCCCGCGGGTTCGCCAATCCAGCCATGAGTGTTGTAAAGTCGCCTTGTCCGTCGAGAGGATTTCGTGAAACTGCCGAGCAGCTCTCGACAGGGTGTGTGAGCCGAGATGACAAGCGCACGTTTTCGCCACGGCAGAGGTTAACAGCGGAAGAATGAAGGGGCGAGGCCAACCAACAATCGGAGATCGCCACCTTGGACGAATAGGCACCCGATATCGGCGTGGTCGCCATTCCGATCGCGAGCAAATCCAACAGCGCAGGCGTCTCATCACCTAGTGGGAGATTTAGACAGTGAAGAAGCTGGCAAGCGCGACCGATCCCCTCTGGTACAAAGACGCGATCATCTACGAACTCCACGTCCGCGCCTTCGCCGACTCGAACGGCGACGGCATCGGGGACTTCCCCGGACTGTTTTCGCGGCTCGACTACCTCCAGAACCTCGGTGTCACCTGCATTTGGCTTCTGCCCTTTTTTCCCTCGCCCTTGCGCGACGACGGCTATGACATCGCCAACTACGTCGACGTCAACCCGTCTTACGGAACCCTGAACGACTTCAAGCTGTTTCTGGATGCAGCTCACCAGCGCAACATGCAGGTGATGATCGAGCTGGTCATCAATCACACCAGCGATCAACACCCCTGGTTCAAAGCCGCCCGCCTCGCGCCGCCCGGTTCGGCGGCGCGCGATATGTACGTCTGGTCCAATACGGATCGTCTCTACAAGGACGCCGACATCATCTTTACCGATACTGAAAAGTCCAACTGGACCTGGGATGACACGGCTAAAGCTTACTACTGGCACCGCTTCTTTTCGCATCAGCCCGACCTCAACTTCGATCATCCCGCAGTGATGGAAGAGGTTCTCAAGACCATGCGCTTCTGGCTTGACATGGGTGTCGACGCGCTGCGCATGGACGCCATCGCGTACCTCGTGGAACGCGATGGGACATCGTGCGAAAACCTGCCGGAAACTCATCTTGCCGTCAAGCGAATCCGCGCCGCCATCGATGCCGAATACGCCAACCGTCTCATCCTGGCCGAAGCCAACGAGTCGCCCGCGGATGTCCTTCCCTACTTCGGCAAGGGCGACGAGTGCCACATGGCCTTCCACTTTCCCCTGATGCCGCGCATCTATATGGCGCTGCGACAGGAAGACAGCCTGCCGATCACCGACATCATGGCCCAGACTCCGGCCATCCCCGACAACTGCCAATGGGGCCTGTTTCTTCGCAATCACGACGAGCTTACGCTTGCCCTGGTCACCGAAGACGAGCGGGACTACATGCACATCGCCTACTCGAACGACCCCCGCATGCGCGTCAACGGGGGCATCCGGCGGAGGCTTGCGCCCCTGCTCGACAACAACCGGCGTCGCATCGAGTTGTTGAACTCGCTCCTGCTCAGCTTTCCCGGTACGCCCATCCTGTACTACGGCGACGAAATTGGCATGGGAGACAATATCTACCTCGGCGACCGCAACAGCGTTCGTACTCCAATGCAGTGGAACTCGGACCGCAACGCCGGCTTCTCAAGGTGCGACCCTGCCCGGCTCTATTTTCCCGTCATCATGGATCCTGTCTACGGCTATCAAGCGATTAATGTGGAAGCTCAGCTCAGCGATCAGTCCAGCCTGTTGCACTGGACCCGCAACATGATCGCCTTGCGCAAGCTCTTCCAGGTATTCGGCCGTGGAACCCAACATTTCCTGAAGCCGGCGAATCGCAAGATCCTTGCCTATCTTCGCGACCTCGAACGCAGCGACGGCTCGCACGAGACCGTTCTCTGCGTGGCCAACCTCAGCCGATTTGCCCAGCCTGTCTCGCTCGATCTCGCTGACCGCAACGGCGCAGAGCCTGTCGAGATGCTGGGCTATGTGCCGTTCCCCATCATCACCGAGGCTCCATACGTGCTTACCCTTGCCCCGTACTCCTTTCTCTGGCTCGAGCTCCAGCCCCCGCGCGCGAGGCCGGAGTCATCCTCATCCACATTGCCGGCATCTTAACCTGGCAGGAACATCTGGCGGCAAAGAGACTGGTCAATTGGAAACTGTTGAAAGCCGCCGGCCAGCTTAAGATCGGTGTCTCGAATCAACTTGATGACAGAAGACCCAATTCCCGCTATCGCTGCCCCCTCCGCGCCTCCCGGCGCCGGGCTCCTCGTCCTGCTCGCCGCCATGACGCCTGAGCCCCTCGAGCATGTCCTCGCCAGCCTGACTGCTGCTTTCCCGGCTGAAGACATGCTCATCGCCATGCAAAACGCGCCTCCGGCCGACTCTTATCCGTCACTCCGGATTGTCACCGCTCCGGCGGCGAACCCTTCATGGACACTGACCGCGGCCGACTTCGTCAACGCTTACCAGCTCGCCGAAATGAACGATTCGAGCGCCATTCTCATGCTCGGTCCTTCGTCCAGTTCGCTGGATTCTGCCGCGCTCCGCGACCTTGCCAGCGCGGTTCTAACCACCTCGATTGACCTCGCAGTCCCCTTCTACGAACTGCCGCCACGTGCTGGCCTGGTCAATTCCGCCATCCTCTATCCTCTTACTCGCGCTCTGTTCGCATCTCCCGTGCGGTTTCCCTTGGCCGTCCATCTCGGCCTCTCACGGCGTATGGCCCAAAGCCTCGCAAGCTCAGCCCATCGTTTCACTGCGAGCAACCAGGCCGAGATGCCGATTTGGCCGGTCAACGAGGCCATGATGGCTGGGTTTACCGTCGACCAATTCGAAGTTGGCCCGCACGTCCAATCTCAGCAGACGGGACTCGACCTTAAGACCATCCTTCCCCAGGTCACCGGAGCACTGTTTGCGGATATCGACGCGAAAGCAGCATTCTGGCAGCGATTTCGCCCGTCGCCGCCGACGCGCCATGCCGTGTCCAAGCCCACGTTACAAACACCCACCGTCGATGCGGCCGCAGAGATTGCCTCTATGGTCTACGCCTTTCGGCTCGCGTATACCAACCTCCAGGAAGTCTGGTCGCTGGTCCTTCCGCCTAGCTCACTGCTGGCACTCAAGCGGCTGTCCGCAATCGACAGCGCGGCCTTCCGCATGTCCGATAGCCTCTGGGTTCGGATCGTTTACGACTTTCTGCTCGCCTACCGGCTCCGAACCATCAACCGCGGACATCTTCTTGGCGCGCTGATCCCGCTCTACCTCGCATGGGTCGCAAGCCACATCAACATCACCGCCTCCGGCACCGACCCAGAAAGCCATATTGAGGCCGTCGCCGCAGCATTCGAGGCGGACAAGACGTATCTGGTCTCGCGCTGGCGATGGCCAGACAGATTCAATCCATGAGCAAACCGCGTATCAAACCCGATTCCGTTACCAAACAAGAGAGCCGATTCAAGGAGTCAGCCCCATGCAAAACATTCTTGCCACGATGCTCCAGACAGACCCATACAAGACTTCACAGCCCTTGTATGCCGGCAACAACTCGATTTGGCGTACTATGTCCGACGCCCTTCATGAGTCAATTTACCGCGTTCTCTCGCTGCTCATCTCCATCCTGCCCGGTATCCTGGCCTTCCTTGTCGCGCTGGCTCTGCTTTCCCTTGTTGGGCTGGCTCTTTCCGCGCTGCTACGCCGTGTGCTTGCCGCGGCCAAGTTTGACGATCGCCTTGCACACAGCCGCGGCAACTCCGGCTGGGCACTCTCGACTTCCCCCACTGCGCTCATCGTGAGGGCCGCCTTTTGGGCCTGCGTCTTGCTTGGACTCATCATCGGCGTCTCCGCCTTCGACGCCTCCTATGCAACGGCCGCGGCACTGCCAAGTTCGCTGCTACCCTACCTTGCCCGCGTCGTGGGCGCCGCCTTCCTGCTCATCGCCGGCAATCTCAGCGCGCGTTTTCTGGCGCGATCTGTCCTCATCGGAGCCGTAAATATGCAGCTCCAGTACGCGCGCTTCCTGTCGCTCGGCATCAAATGGCTGGTGCTCGTCCTGACCGGCGCAATGGTCCTCGATCACCTCCAGATCGGCGGCAATGTCGTGGCGCTGGCCTTTGGCATCCTGTTCGGCGGCATCGTTCTCACGCTCGCTCTTGCCGTGGGTCTTGGCTCCCGCGACCTCGTCAGCCGCTCGCTCGAAAGTCACGCTGAACATTCAAGCGAGCAAAGCGCCAAGTCCCCGGCCGTTCCAACTACCGGCCCCGACGAATCCATCCACCATTTCTGAAAGCTTTGGAGTTGCTATCGATGGAGCGTCTGGGTTGAAACATGCTGTTTCGCTGAGTTCTATTCCCGCGGCGAAGTGGACGCCGTGGGTGCTCTTCAAGATCCGGGCATCGCTGGCTCCCGAAATTTGCTGGCCGTGGAGTTCGACAATACGGCGGTTTGTGCGCGAGGTTTGGAACTACGCCGGCAGCCCGGCTGTCAGGTAGGAATTACCGAGTGGTGCGCACAGAATCTACTCTCCGAAGGCGGCTTGGCAAGATTTCCTCCTTGCTTTCATCAAGTTAGAGTCTGGCCTTTTAGATGCTGAGGCAATGAACAGGCTGAATTCTGTCCAAGGTGAAAGCTACTGTTCCAAACTGTACAGGGATACAAGGGTGAATCTGTTTAGAAAAGAACAGGGGGATTACATGCAATTCTTTCGCATGCGGTTGATTCTTGCGCTGGTCTTGGGAATCACCCTGGTCTCAGTGGCCTCTACTTACTTTGAGGTGTTGGCCCACAAACACCTTTTGCGGAAGGAACTGGAGCGCAGGACTGCCTGGCAGAGCAAGAGCCTGCAATCGGAGATTGAAAAATCCTTGGCCGGTGGCCAGATCGCGGAGATTACTGCAGAGGCTGCGCAGTTGCGTTCGCAAAATGAAGCGCTGGGCCTGGCTGTCTATGACACCCAGGGAGGGTTGGTGGCTGAAGCTGGTCCAGCCGGGGTGTTCGCAGCACTGCCACGCGGCCCCTTGGACAAGGCGATCAAGCAGGGCGCCGACACATCCGCTTTTGGCCACCAGGACAATCGGCAGTGGCTGGAGGAGGCGGTTCCGCTTTATGTTGACGGGCGCATGGCCGGAGCGCTGGTGATTCTGGAGGATGCCGACTCCATTCGTGCCGAGGGCGCGGCGGTCTGGCAGCGGAGCTTCTGGCGGATAGCCGCCTTTGTGCTGCTGATCGTCTGTGTGACGCTGCTGATGGTTCGCTGGTTTCTGATGCGGCCCATGATCCGCGTGGCGGAGCGGCTCCGGCGGTTGCGCATGGGCCAATCCAACGATTCTACAGACGCAAGTTTAGCCGAGTTGAGTCTCTTTACTCCGTTGGCCCGCGAAGTGGAGACGATGGCAGAGAGCCTGATGGAGGCACGCGCCGCCGCTGAAACTGAGGCCCGGCTGCGCGACGCCGGCGAGCACCAGTGGACTGCCGAGCGGCTTGCCGTTCATATCAGGGAGCGGTTTGGCTCCAGCCGCATCTTCCTCATGTCAAACCGCGAGCCATATATGCATATGCTCCAGGGGCGGGAGACAGTGTGCATGGTTCCTCCCAGCGGGCTGGTTACGGCGATCGAGCCGGTGCTGCGTGCTTGCGACGGAGTGTGGGTGGCGCATGGCAGCGGCAGCGAGGATGCGCATCACGTCGACAAGTTCGATCGGCTGCGTGTGCCGCCAGACGATCCCCGCTATACCCTGCGCCGTGTCTGGCTATCGAGCGAAGAGGAGGCTGGCTACTACGACGGATTTGCGAACGAGGGGCTTTGGCCACTGTGCCATATCGCGCACACCCGGCCCATCTTTCGCGCTTCCGACTGGGAGTGCTACCAGCGCGTCAATGAGAAGTTTGCCGCCGCGCTGCTTGAAGAGATGGAGGGCAGCGCCAACCCCATTGTCTTTGTGCAGGATTACCACTTCGCGCTGGCGCCCCGGCTCATCAAAGCGGCGCGTCCGGATGCGCGTGTAGCGATCTTCTGGCACATTCCCTGGCCGAATCCAGAGGCATTTGGCATCTGCCCGTGGCAGGCGGAGCTTCTGGACGGGTTGCTCGGGGCGGACCTGATTGGGTTCCACATTCCGCTGCATTGCAATAACTTTCTCTCCACCGTTGACCGCGTGTTGGAATCGCGCACCGACCGCGAACATATGACCGCTCGCCGGGATGGGCACACCAGCACTGTGCGCCCCTATCCGGTGAGCGTAGCCCTGGACGGCGCAAAGCCGGAGAGGAGGACGCCAAGACCCTCGCGCAAGGAACTACTCACGGAGTTCAACCTAAGCTGTGAAACCTTGATCGTCGGCGTGGACCGGCTGGATTACACCAAGGGAATCGTGGAGCGGCTGATGGCGGTCGAGAAGCTACTCGAAGAGCATCCTTGGTATCTTGAGCGGCTAACCATGGTGCAAATTGCCGCGCCAAGCCGCTCGCGGATTCCCAGCTATGTGAATCTCCGCCGCCAAGTGGAGGAGACCGTGGAGCGCATCAATCAGCGCTATCAAACGAACTCTTGGAAGCCTGTCCTGCTGATCGAGCGGCAGTGCAGCCATGCGGATGTGGATCTCTGGTATCGCGCCGCGGACGTATGCCTGGTAACTTCGCTTCACGATGGCATGAATCTAGTGGCCAAGGAGTACGTGGCCGCACGCGACGACGAGGATGGCGTACTGGTGCTGAGCAAGTTCACGGGGGCGGCCACCGAGTTGCTGGATGCGCTGGTGGTGAATCCCTATGACATTGAGGGCGTAGCCGAGGCCATCCATCAAGGGCTGGAGATGGATCGTGCCGAGCGGCGCGCACGGATGCTGCGGATGCGCCACCATGTGATGGACCACAACGTCTATCGCTGGGCGGCCAGCATTCTGGGCGACCTGCGCGATTTGCGCATCGAATCTCCGGGAGCGCCAGTCGATCAGGGCCGCGCCCAGCCTGCATCCGTTTCGCCAATTGATATTGCACGCCGTAAGCTGGCTTAGTTACATGCGTTCATGCGTACTAGTGGGAATCCCCGTCATGGTCCACATCGCCTGCCGAGGGAGTTGCGCGGGCGGCCGAACTGAGGGTGACAGTGTCTGGCTGAAGAGTCGCAGCCTGTGGCTGTGAAGAAGCTGCTGGAACTGCCGGCTTGGGAGCCGGAGTCGAGACGGCGGCGGCGGGATTAAAGCCGATTGCGGATATACTCATTTGTTTGTTCCTCCAACCACTTCATCGGCGACCACGATTGGGTTCTACAGGGTCAAGCATCAATATGAATAAATCGTCATGAAACTGGACCGCCCGGAAGCGTTCTGTTGCCCGGAGATGGAGCGGGATCGTGAGGACGGTTATTGCAGGAACAATTGGACTTGAGGGAATTGCTCTTTGCCGCAGTCTTGCGTCGGTATGGTGGGAATAGGGAGACGGACGGTCGAGGTTCATGGCCTCCCATCCTTTCGAAAAGGGCGCAAAAGGGTGGGGAAGCAACATTTTAGTTTGGCACCGGCGAAATCGGCGACCCGCGAAGGATGAAACA
>Ga0302319_10012458_pt1 | contig 16037 bp, 11 predicted proteins | sample Bog_T0_2_FD_203319 | JGI IMG/M metagenome (GOLD analysis project Ga0302319, IMG submission 203319) | Peat permafrost microbial communities from Stordalen Mire near Abisko, Sweden - Bog_T0_2 | ecosystem: Environmental > Terrestrial > Soil > Wetlands > Peat | place: Sweden: Abisko, Stordalen Mire...
CCACGGCCTTGAACTGGGCGCGCTGATCGGCCCGGATAAAGATCGTTTTGTCGGTCTTGTCGGCGAGCTTATCGCGCACCTGTCTACCCAGGTCGGCGGGATCCACCTTGTTCTGGCCGAGGTACACCGCGCCGTCGCGAGTGATCGCGACAACAATGGCGTCTTCCTTGTCGGCGTCGGGCATGTTGGTGGGATTCGCCACCTGTGCCAGCGTGATGGACACCTTGTTCTGCAACATAGGGGTAATGACCATGAAAATGATGAGCAGCACCAGCATCACATCGACCATGGGAGTGACGTTGATGTTGGAATTAACCTTCTTGCCTTCGTTGCGAACTGATACTCCCATAACGGGACTCCGTACGACTGAATTTTTCTTCCCGGATGCACCCGGGTCTAGCCTGAATCCAAGCAGCCCGCGCGAGGAGTCAAATTGCCGGGCAGAAGAGCTTCTTGTCTTCCACCCGGCAGGATTCTCGCTCGAGCCGGCAGCCGCTACGTTCCTAGCGCTTGTGGCTCTGCTTGATGAAGTAGTCGATCAATTCGCTCGAGGAGTTGTCCATCTCGACATCGAATGCCTCGACACGCCCGGTAAAGTAGTTGAACGCCATAACGGCAGGAATGGCCACAAACAGGCCGAACGCCGTGGTGACGAGAGCTTCTGAAATACCACCAGCGACGGCACCGATACCCGCCATCTTCTGCTGGGCGATCGCGTCGAAGGCGTGCAGAATGCCGATGACCGTTCCTAACAGTCCGACGAACGGAGCCGTGGCGCCGATGGTGGCCAGTACCGACAGGCCCCTCTTCAGCTTGGCGTGAACGATGGCTTCAGCGCGCTCCAGTGCGCGGCCAGCGCTGGCGATCGTGTCCTCGGTCGCCTGACCCTGGGACGCGCGGAATTCCTGCAGACCGGCCGTCACCACTTCTGCCAAATGCGACTTCTTGTTGCGGTCGGCAATCTTGATGGCTTCTTCGAGCTTGCTGTCCTTCAGGGCGCCGGCAACCTTGGGCGCGAACTCGCGCGACTGTTTGCGGGCGGCAGTGAAGTAAAGGTAACGGTCGATCATGACGGCCAGCGACCAGACCGACTCAATGAACAGGACGCCGACCACGATCCAAGCCTGCCATGCCATGTTTTTCAACATGTGCATGAGATCGAAGCCGGGAGCCTGACCCTCTTCCTGGAAGAATGCCAGGTTGTTGACCATGTGCGAAGCGAAATGTGCGAGCTGAGCGTGAATCACTGAATCGTTCCTCCTAAGGAGATTCTTGTGGACTGCAATGAACTCGCCGCGGCGAGTTCCGTATGGAATGCGGCTCTTACAGAATGCGCATTCGGGTCAAAAGCAATGCTCCCTGCCAAAGAGCGGCAGGGAGCCGGAAATTGCATTACCCACCCAGGGTAAAGACCACGTTGACGGTGGTTTCTACTTCCACCGGCTCATTGTTGAGCAGGTAGGGCCGGTAGCGCCACTGTCGCACGGCGTCCTGTGCGGCCTGCTGCAGCATGGCTGGTCCACTCACGACGTGGAGGTTCTCAATCGTGCCCTGTTTGGAGATAGTGGCCTGCAATACCACAGTGCCGGAGACGCGCGCGGCCTTGGCAATGGGGGGATAGACCGGTGTGGTTTTTTGGATCAGCATGCCCACGGCCACGCCAGACGAAATGTTGATCTTTTTGGGAGCAGCGGCCTGCACCTTGGGAGCGTTGCCATTTCCGAACATGCTGCCCATGACGCCGTTGGGGCTGCCGCCCATGCCGTCCATGCCGGCTACGCCAAAGCTGGTCGGCGGAGCCTCTTTTTCACTCACAATCTGAATGTTGTGCGGGATCTTGGTAGGCGCCGTGAGCTGGTTGTTCATCATCTCCGACTGCACGTGGACGACGTGAACCTCTGGCGGCGGCGGCGGTGGCGGAGGCGGTGGTGGCGGCGGGGGCAGCGTCAACACCGTTGACATCAATGCCTCGGGCAGCGCCTCAGGGTAGATCAGCGGAATCAGAATCAACAGAATGAGAATAGCCGTATTGATGCCGCCCGTTACCAGCATCCAACGGCCACTCTTGGACTTGATCCTGTGCGCGGATTCGAATGTTGAATCTTCAAACATAGCCAGCCTCGGAACCGGGTTTCGTTACTTCTATTTTAGACACCGCGGGAGGGGGAATTGTTCCCGTAATCAAATTTCCTATCACAGAAGCGAGACAACCTTATCAGAACTGCTTGACACCTGCAAAGATTGCTGCAAAAGTGGTGCAATTTCAAATCCCAGCGGCTCCCGCGTTTTTGGGCCCCTTCTTCGGCTGCGCGGTCCCCGCAAATTCCTTTGTTTCGATGACCCCAAGGATGCGTTTCGTTGCCGGTGGCTACGGACAAATTGCGCGCCGCATCCACCAGCATCCTCATCCCTTGGCCCGTCTTGCGGCGGGAAGCGCCGCGGCTTTGCCTTGGCCCGCTCGGAATTCCTGCCAAGCGACCAACATCGGAGCGGCTACCGCGATCGATGAATACGTTCCTATCAGAATGCCCACAACCAGGGCAAACGAAAAACCGTTCAGCACCTGGCCGCCAAAAATAAACAGCGAAAGCACTGTAATGAAGGTTAGGCCCGAGGTCAGCACGGTCCGGCTCAGGGTCTGGTTGATGCTGCGATTCACCAGATCGGGGAGGGGCTCGCGGCGGCTCAGGCGCAGGTTCTCGCGGATACGATCGAAAACCACGATGGTATCGTTCATCGAATAGCCGACAAGCGTGAGAATGGCGGCAATGACGGTAAGCGAGATCTCGCGGCCGGTGAGAGCGAAAGCGCCCACCGTGATTAACGTGTCGTGGAAGCAAGCCACCACCGCGGCCACGCCGTAGATCAACTGGAAGCGGAACCAGAGATAAATCAGCATGCCCAACATGGAGTACAACGTGGCCAATGCCGCCTGCCTCTCCAACTGGTGGCCTACGGTCGGGCCAACCACGTCGACCATCACGCCGGTTTTGGGGTCGAAGGGATTGTTGTAGTGCTCCTGCAACGCCGTCTCCACCTGCTTGCGGCCCGTATCGAGCGCCGCCTCGTTGGTTTCTTCCGGCAGGCTGATCAGGACCTGGTTGTTCTTCTCGTCACCGAAGGCCTGAATGCTCGCGTCCTTCACGCCCGACGCGTCAATGGCCTGGCGGATCGCGTTGATGTCAGGTCGGTTAGTAAACTGCACTTCCACCTGCGTGCCGCCGCGAAAGTCCACGCCCAGCGGCACCGGACTGCCGATGTGCGACTCGTTCCAGCACATTTTGACGATGCCGGCCACACTAAAAACCATGGAAAAGGCGAGGAAGTACCACTTCCACCCCAGCCAGTTCACATTCACGCCGCGAAAAAATTCCACTGCTTTATTCTCCTAGCTTTCAGCTCTCAGCTTTTAGCTGTTAGCTTGTCTGTGCGAGAACCAAGTTACGTTCTTCCGCGAAAAGGCAAAAAGCTAACGGCTAATAGCGAAAAGCTGCTTTCTAAATCGAAACCATCTCGCCGGGTTTGAGTTTGTTCAAGTGCGCCTCAAAGATGACGCGCGAAACAAACACGGCGGTGAATAGATTGGCCGCAAGACCAACCGTGAGTGTTGTAGCGAAACCCTTCACCGGGCCGGTGCCAAAGATAAACAGAATCGCCGCCGAAACGATGGTGGTGACGTGAGTATCGACGATGGTGACCCACGCACGGCTGAATCCCTGATCCACCGCCGCAGAAGCCGCCTTGCCGGCGCGAATCTCCTCGCGAATGCGCTCGAAGATCAGCACATTCGAATCCACGCCCATACCAATGGTGAGAATCACTCCGGCGATGCCTGGCAGGGTCAGCGTGAGAGCCGACGAGGCCGACATCACGCCGGAAAGTCCCATGATTCCCAGCAGGATGATCAGGTTGAAGATCAATGCCAGGTCGGCGTTGATTCCTGAGCCCTTGTAATAGATGAGCATGAAGATCATGACCACGACGACGCCAACGATGGCGGCCGTAACGCCTGCGTGGATAGAGTCGGCGCCCAGCGTGGCGCCCACGGTGTTGGCCGAAATGTAATTCATGGTGGCCGGCAGCGCGCCCGTGCGCAACAGCTTGGAAAGTTCCACCACCTCAGCTTGACTGAAGGACCCTTCGATCTGACCCTGGTCGCGAATGGCGCTCTTGATCACGGCCACGCTGCGTACCGCGCCGCCCATGATCACAGCCATGTCCTTGCCGACATTGGCGTTGGTGTAGTTCCAGAATTTGTCGCCGGCTTCGTCGGTGAGAGTGAAGCTCACTGTTCTTTGGCCTGTGTTGGAATTGACACCGGGCTGCGCGGAGCGAAAATCGTTGCCGGCTACGATAGCGGTGCGGTCGATCACGTAATACTGGGGGCCGTTTGCAGTGCCCAGATCGCCCGCGAAGGCCAGAATTTCGTCATTGGGAGGCAGCGCGCCGTTCACACTCTGCCGGGCGGCATCTTCACTCTCAAATGGACCGCCGTCGACGGCATGGATCTCAAGGCGGGCCGTGGACTTTAGGATTCCTTCTACCTGCTCCAGATCGCTAACGCCGGGCAGCTCCATCAAAATCTGGTTTGCGCCCAGACCGTACTCCTGAATCAACGGCTCGCTGACGCCCAATGCGTCAACGCGGTCGCGGATGGTCTCGATCGCCTCTTCCACCGTTCTTTTTTCGAGATCGTTCTCGAAGATCGGCTTCATGGTTAGAACGAATGGCGTGGTGGTTCCGCCGGTGACATCGTATTCGCTGGCGTACTTGCTGCCGCTCAGCAGTGTGCTGATGGCGTCGGATTGCGCCTGCGAGGTTCCGTCGATGCGGATGACCTCTGGCCTGCCCGTTTCCTTGTGGCTGGACGGATCCTCGACCAGAGGATCGGGCTTGATCACCTGGGAAAAGCCCAGGCTGGCCTTCTTCAGGTCCTGTTGGATCTCCTGGACGGAGTTGTCGGTCTCGGCGTTCACGGCTTCGAGCGCCTGAACCTGCAGGATGAGGTGGGCGCCGCCTTGCAGGTCGAGGCCCAGGTGAATCCGGCTGGAGATTGCGGCCAGTAAGGCCTTTCCACTGACTCCCGACGGAATTCCGAAGATCCCGTAAAGGCAAATCAGCAGCACAGCAATGATCAGGATGATTTTGTTTGTGAGATTTTTCTTCATTGTTTCGTTTCTCTTCTTAGTTTCGCACCGATGTTTCGAACCCGCCACAAATGGAACCGGCCGTCTCAACCCTGCCGGACTAGCACCGCCTCGTTCCTTCTAAGAGGCCGAAGACTCGTCCTGCGTGGTAACGGAGGCGATTGCGTTCTTGGCCACTTCCAGTTTCAGGTTGTCGGGCGCAACACGAATAATAATGGAATCGTCTTTGATGGAGATGATCACGCCGCGAATGCCGCCTGCTGTGGTGACCCGGTCGCCGGACTTGATGCCTGACAGCATCTGCTGCCACTGCTTTTGCTTCTTCTGCTGGGGACGGATCATGAGCAGGTAAAGCAGCGGAATAAACAGCAAAATGGGGAGCAGCATCCCAATGCCGCCGCCTGCTCCGGGGGCCGGAGCCGCTCCAAATATCAACGTTGCCACGATGTTCATGCTAAGCCTCAAGTCCTTTACTGGCTCCGCAGCCCGCCATGGCGGGCTTTGGGCACAGGCGCACACGGCCATGCCGGCCGGCGCCCCAAAAATTTGTATCGAAACTTGTCTGCGGGAAAAGCTCCTGAGGCCACGTCCTTAACGGCCCAGGCTCTCAAAAGGAGGGTCCGGCTGCACAGCTGAGGAACTGTTTCGTCCACCTGGCTGCGCCAAACGCTACAGCGATTCCGGAATTGCTGTACCCAGAAGCCTGGATGCCAGGTGGCGTTTTCTTTAAGGCAACGCCGCCCTTCACCGAACCACGTGGGGCACGAAAATTCTGGAAGCGCTCGAAATCCCTGCTACCGCCTGCTTCCTGTTCGACACAACTTCCCTTCCAGCACCAGAGCGAGCAAAAAGCGACACCCGCAAGGTTCGTCCCGCCCTGTTACCAAAAGTAAGCCTAGAACGATAAGAAATGTGCAGCCGGTTCGGTGTCAAGGAGCAGGGACCGAGGGACCAGGGGACCAAGGGGCCGAGAAGGCAGGGCCAGCCGCCCCAGGCGGCGGTTTTTACAGGTCCCTTACAAACCCTCTACTCCTTATTTACAAAGAAAGGCGTCATCTGGAGTTACCCGCTCTCCTGCAACACGGGAGCCATTTGGGGCTCTCGGCATGTGGGAGACGGTGTGAGGATTTTTCGCCGTGAAACTCGAATTCGATGCTCAAACGCTCGCACTGATTCCCGTGGGAATCGCACTCTGGTTCATGATTTGGGTGCTCTGGAACTGGCGGAGGGAAGAGCGGCGCAAGCACTTCCGCGCCGCGGCCCATGGCACGGAATCAAAGATCGCTCAAAGATGCGAAGTTGCAATATCGCCGAGCGAAGCGTATTGGCGAAGCAGCCAACCGCCTGTTCCATTCCATGGGAAGCAGCGCTTTCAGCGACAGGCCGACCTGATGACTCGCTGACCGGCCCGCTCACTACTTCGCCGCCGCCGGCTCCGGCGTATCGCCTTCGTCGCCCGCGTCTTCCACCAGCACTGCCGAGCCGGGGACAACTTCATAGCTGACGTCGCTCTTGCCCGAGGGATGAAACGTGATGCGCAGCGGTTCGCGCTGCCAATCGGGAAGACTGCAAACGGGGCTGGGCGCATTCTCCGCATCGAAAGCTGCGAGCTTCCTGGCCAGGACCGGCTTGCGCACAGTCAGTTGCGCCACCACCGCATAGAGACTTTTGCCGGTTGCCGTTACGCCGCAATAGGCCGCGTAATCGCGAAACCAACTCACCTGGCTGACGCCGGGATCGTAGTCGGGCAGGTGCAGCGCGGTTACGTGGCCGGTCACGCGGTCCACCAGAAGCCACGGCCCACGCTGCCACACCCAATGGCTGGCAGCCGGGGCGGGCTTTTGGACGAGTTGGTCCGAAGGCAAGGCGTCATTAAGCCGAATGACACGGCGCACCACAAAGCTGCGGTCGGTGACATCGTGCGCGTCGCCGGTGGTCCACTCCTTCAACACGCCGTCAACGAGCAGAGCGCGAATCTTGAGCGCGTCCTCGCCGGCAGCCGCGCCCGCGGGATCGCCGGCTTTGGAATAAGGCACCTTCTTCGCAGCGCCGAGGACGACAGTGTGCTTGCGCGGAGCGGCGGAGGCTGTTGAGGCGATCGCAAAGAATGATGCGAAAAGGATGGCGATAAAAGCAGATTTCCGCCGAGCGTGCATGGCGCGTGTTTCTCCTGATCGGTCATGAATCCGCATGGCGCCCGGATCTAGGTCAGGGCCTGCTCAGCACAGATTCCTGGAAACACGCTCTTGGGAAAAATACTGCTTCCGCGCCGGCGACCGGCCGAGGCGGAAAAATGCTTCGCGATGATTCTAGCGCATCATGAGATTCCCGCGGCTACGTACGGCCGGTCTCCCGACCGGCTGGCGTGCCGGCGTCCACGCCCGCACACTTTCTCAACTGAACGGCACGGTTAGGGCCGATGTTTTGACAGGGCACGGATTAATCCGTACCCATATCGCCTTCAAAATGGACACGGCTCTTTGATTGCAGGCAGCCTTGTCCCACCGGAGACATTGAGTGTTTGTGACACAAACGTGGAATCGGTAGCCGCGAAATGGTTACTATGGTTAGTTACCATGGTCATGGATTCTGACACATAACTCGCATTGTGCAGTTCCAGCCAATACGCAACGATGGTTGCGCATACAAACCTTATTTGCTTCTGCATCTGTGCGGTTCTCCCCCCGCGATGAGAGCGATAGTTTTGCATGCACACGCTCCAGTGCCCTTCAGGGCCGTGAACGTTAAGGAGATGTCATGATGAAGTTTATAGTTCGCATCCTGGGTCTGTCCTCGTTGGGTCTGGCCTGCGCATCCACCGCATTTGCCGATGGAATTACCCTGAGTGGCGACTACCCGAATGGCTATATCTGGTACTCATTCACCGCGACGAGCGAGATCGCCACGAATGGCACGATCACCCCGATAAGCTCAACGACCTACAATGACCCGGTCTCGCCTTACACGGCGACCTCTACGATTGACGGAGTCACCATACCCTCTCAGTTCGCGTGCCTGGACATCAATAACGGGACGAACATCGGCGCATTTTACAGCGGCGCCTTTGGGGTAGCCGTCACCAGCGCCGACGATGAGGTGTCGTGGCTGGCCGACCAATTGGCCGGCACCACTCCCAATAACCCCTTGCCTGACACGGGGGCCATTTCAATGGCCATCTGGCAGCTTGAGTTTCCCTCCTCGAACGATTCCGAAGGCGGGTCAATGCCCATCGACCCTGCCGCGCAGATCTGGATTACCGATGCCGCGGATGCGGTGGCGAATGGCTACCAGCCTGACAGCGTGTTTTTCACGCCCGATAACCCGACTTCACAGCGCTTCGTGGAGATATCGCTGACCAAACAACCGGGAACGCTCAACTTGCTGGCTCCCGAGCCGGGGACTCTCTCCTTGATGGGCACCGGACTTCTGGGGCTGGTTGGCTTGGTGCGCCGCAGGGTCCGGCGGTGAGGGGCTCGCTTTTGGGTTAGAGCGTGTTTCATAAATGGTCTGACTGGCTAGCGGGAATCCCTCAGTGGTCAGGGGTTAAAACCCCTCGATTTTTCGGCCATTTTCGGCACCCTTCGACTTCGCCCAGGGCAGGCTTTGAAGTCGTGCCCTTTCACGAAGCCATTTATGAAACACGCTTTAGTTCTCTCCGGAATCGAGCCGGACACGTTGGCGTTTGTGGGCTACCGGAATGAAATGTTCGCGGCTTCGACGGCCCGCGCCACGCGAAACGCCGTGCTTTCGCCCAGATGGCGCGCCAGGATTTGCATGCCCACCGGCAGCCCCGCTTTCGTCGTCCCGCAGGGCACGGTGACGCCGCAGATTCCTGCGAGGCTGGCGGTAACGGTGTAGATGTCGGCCAGGTACATGGCCAGCGGATCATCGCTCTTCTCGCCAATCTTGAAGGCCGGAGTGGGAGAGGTGGGCGTGACGATGGCATCGACTTCGGCAAAGGCGCGCAGGAACTCCTCGGCGAGGATACGGCGCACCTGTTGCGCCTTCAGATAGTAGGCGTCGTAGTAGCCGGCCGAAAGCGCGTAGGTGCCGAGGAAGATGCGGCGCTTGACCTCCGCGCCAAAGCCCTCGTCGCGCGAGTGCGAGTACATGGCGGAGAGCGTTGCTGCGCTCGGCGAGCGATATCCGTAACGCACGCCGTCGAATCGGGCGAGATTCGCGCTGGCCTCGGCCGTGGCGACGAGATAGTAAGTCGGCACTGCGTACCTGGTATGCGGCAGCGAGACCTTCTTCACCGCACATCCGGCGGCTTCAAGCGCGGCGATGCCCTTTTCGATGGCGGCGCGGACTTCGGGGTCGAGGCCCTCGGCGAAGTACTCCGCCGGCACGCCGATGCGCAGACCTGTGGCGGGCTTGTCGCTTTCGGCGGCGTAGTCCTCTACGGGAGCCGGAGAGCTGGTGGCGTCCTTCGGGTCGTGGCCGGCGATCACGCCGAGAAGCGTAGCCGCGTCGCGCACGTTGGCGGCGAAGGGGCCGATTCGATCCAAAGACGACGCGAAGGCGATGAGCCCGTAGCGCGAGACGCGGCCATAGGTGGGCAGCACGCCCACCACGCCGCAAAAGCTGGCGGGCTGGCGAATCGATCCGCCGGTATCCGAGCCCAGCGTGGCCACGGCAAGATTCGCGGCCACCGCCGCCGCCGAGCCCCCGCTCGACCCGCCGGGAACGCGCTCCGTGTCGACAGGATTGCGCACGGGGCCGTACGCCGAGTTCTCATTGGACGAGCCCATGGCGAACTCGTCGCAGTTGAGCTTGCCCAGCAAGACCGCGCCCGCCGCCTCGAGCCGGGCGACGGCCGTGCAGTCGTAAGGCGGCCGGTAGCCCTCAAGAATTTTGGAGCCTGCGGTCGAAGGCGCGCCCTGGACGACCATCACGTCCTTGATGCCCATGGGAATTCCGGCCAGCGCGGGCAGAGGATCGCCTTTCGCCGCCAGATCCCCCTTCGCCGCCAGATCATCGATACGCGCGGCCTGCTTGAGGGCGCGTTCTTTGGTCAGGCTCAGGTAAATATTGAGCCGCGGATTCTTCTTCGCGATGCGCTCGTAATATTCGCCGGCGAGGTGGGCGGCTTTCACACGGCCCGCGGCAATCTCATCGCGCAGGGCGGCCAGAGTCTTGGGTTTCTCAACGTAAGTTTCGGCGGTATTCGTCTCGCTGGCCAATTGCAATTCCTCTTCGGTTTCGATTTCGGTCATTACTGATCCCGTTGCGCGGCCTGTTGCCTAATCTGCCGACCTTGCGTGGGTCTGGAGACCCACGCTACAGCCGGTCAGGAGACCGGCGGTACATTAAAACCGGCGGTACATTAATGCCGGCGGTACATCATTGAAACTATCTTTCAATCACCTTCGGCACCTTGAAGAACGCGCCGTCCGTCTCCGGCGCCTGTGCCATCACGGCAGCGCGCGGGAGCGAAGGCACAAGCCGATCCGGCCGCGGCCGGGGAACGGCAGCATTCTCCAGCTCGCCCACTTGCGCCAGCGGCTCGATGCCCGTGGTGTCAAGCTCGTTCAACTCGGCCACGTAGTCGAGGATGGCGTTCAGGTCGCGCAGCATCGGCTCGATCTCTTCGGGCGCCAACTCCAGATGCGCCAATTCGGCAACGCGCTCGACATCGGCGACGGTAACTTTGGCAGTCATGCGCTGGTGTTCCCCCCGACCTCTAAGTATCGGCTTCTCTTGACCGGGGTTTCCGCCGCACCGCTTTGGACGCTTTCTCGCGGATTCCCGAAAAACAAGTATAGCGGGTGGACGATTCAGTGCGGGGTGTGCTGAGTCCGCGATCAGTTCGCGCAATCAGTCGACGGTAAGCACCACGTTGACCGAATGCGAGATCCCGTTGGCGGTAACGGTCACGGGTATCGTGTAGGTCCCGGTAGGCGTACCGGAGCCGCCGGCCTGGCCGCCACTACCGCCGCCGGTGCCCCCGCCGGAGCTGGTGCAACTGGAGACGCCGCAAGCTAGAACCGCCAGGAGCAAACCCCATTGAAATATTCTGCGCCGCCTGACAAGGGCCAGCGGCAGAAGCAGCAATCCGCACGCGAGCGGCAAGACGCGCCCGAAGGTGGACCCGCCGGAACCCGGCTGACCGAGGCCTGGCCGTTCCATAAGCGCCACGGCAGCGGTCGTCGAGATCTCTACCAGGACGTTGCCCTGCACACCCGCATTGAGCGTTTGCGTCGTGGGATTGAAAAGGCATAGCGAGCCCGTGGGCAGCGTGCCGCAGCCGAAGGTGAAGGTGGCGTTGGCGCCGTTCGGGGTGAGAACGAGCGTGTAGTTGGCTTGCTGGCCGCGCGCCACGGTCTGGCTGGAGGGCCCGGAAAAACTGACCGTGAAGTCGAACCCGGCGCCGGAGAGCGCGACCGTTGCCGGAGTGGCCACTGCGCTCGAGCTGACGGTGAGAGTACCCGTGGCGGAGCCGCCGATGATGGGCGCGAAGACGATCGACGCTGTGCAATTGGCGCCCGCGGCCAAACTACCGGTGCAACCATTTTGCGCAATGCTGAACGGAGCGGAGGTGGCCAGCGTCACCGACCCGATGGCATAGCTCGTAGAGTTGGTAATGGTGACTGACTGCGCCGCGCTGGTCTGTCCCGCACCCGTCACCGGAAAGGTCAACACCGCCGGACTCGCCGTAAGGCCGTTCGCCAGCAGCCCGGTTCCGTTCAGCGTAATTGAGACCGGCGTCACCTCTGCGGTGGAGGACGAAACGGCAAGCGTGGCCGTAATCAGACCGGTGGCGCAGGGTGTAAAGACGATCTGCGCCGTGCAGCTGCTGCCGCTGTTCAACACGGCTCCGCAGTTGGTGGAGAAGACGGAGTAACTGGACGCCGCGGACCCCGTGAAGGCAAAACCGATATTGGCCATGGGCGTTGCGCCCGCGTTCGTGATGGTGACGGTTTGTGGTGCGCTGGCCACGCCCGGCATTGTATTGGCAAAGGTGAGGCTCAAAGGCGTGATGTTGAAAACGGGCGGCGCAAGACCCGTGCCGCTCAGCGACACGCTTTGAATCTTGAGCGCGTCCGTGACGGTGACAGTGCCCGTAAGCGCGCCCAATGCCGTGGGAGCGAAGACAACGTTGATGGTGCACACCGCGCCCGCCGCCAACTGCGTTCCGCAGTTATTCGTCTGCTGATACTGGCCGCTGATCGAGATCGCAATGCCGGTAAGCGGCATGCCGCCGATATTGGTGAGGGTCACAGGCATCGCGGCGGAGAGCTGGCCTTCGGGAGTGGATGGAAAAGCGACCGAGCCGGGCGCGGGCGGATTGATGATATCCGTCGGGCCAGCCACGGCGGTTCCGCTCAACTCGACGGTCTGCGTGCCCGATCCGTCGGTGAGGGTAAGCAGGCCCGCGAAGGTTCCAGTTGTGGTGGGCGCAAACTCCACCTGGATTAGACAGTCTGATTTGGCCGCGAGATTCGTGGCGCCACAGGCATTACTTGAGATGACAAACGGCGCGGTCACCGAGAGGCTGCTGACAGGAATCGCCACGGTGTTGCCGTTGGCCGCCGAAATCGCCTGCGTCGCAGAAACAGCTCCCACTTCGATTTGGCCGAAGCTCACAGTCGACGGCGACAGTGTGACCACTCCGGCGGCGGTTCCCGTGCCGTTGAGATCGACAGAGAGCTGGCCGCCGTAGATGTTTGCGTAAATCATCATCTGGCCCGTAGCGGGACCGGCCGCAAGCGGGGCAAACGTGACCGAAATCGTGCAACTCGCGCCCGGAACAATGGACTGACCAACGCAGTTGTCGGTCCCGTTAAAGCCGCTCGGGTAGGTAATGGATGTGGGAGCAAGGGCGACGCTGCCGGTGTTGAGAAGCGTCACGGTGGATGGGCTGCTGACGGTGCCGGAAACCTGGCTGGAAAAAGTGAGCGAGGTGGGAGCGACGGATGCGGCGCTCAGAACCGTGCCCGCGGACCAGAGCGGTGTTTGCCAAATGCCGCGCCCGTAAGTGGCCGCAACCAACACTTGCGTGGAAGCGGTGACGGGGGTAGCGCCAAGTGCCACGGCGGGCGCTACGGGAAGTCCCGTGCCGAAGACGGACCAGCAGTTGGAAAGGGGTTGCGCGCAGTTCGCCACATCCGTCGTAAAGTAGACGCCGATGTCAGTAGCAACGTAGACCGTGTTGGCGCTTTGCGGGTCGATGGCCAAACTGCTGACGGCCGCGCGAGGAAGGTTGGCCGCGATCGATGTCCACGTGGCGCCTCCATTGGTTGACCGGTACACCACGCGAATGATCTGGGCATTGTTCGACACGCCCTCCACGGTGATGTAGACCGTGTTGCCGGTCGGGTCATGCCCATCGATGGCGATGCTGGAAATATCCAGACCGTAGTAATTGAGTGCGTGCCCGTCGTTCGTTACGGGGTTCACTGTGAGATCGTTCCATGTGGTAATTCCGGAAGCGGGATTGAACACGGCGCTCAGCACGTGCCCGGGCAGAAGCGAGCCGTTGGTGGCGGAGCCGTACATGCCCACGTAGATGATCTCGCCGCCGGAACTGAGCGTCGTCGCGGCCATGGACCGGATGAGCGCGTTGCCGTTGCAGGGTCCGCTGCTGGTTTTGTTGGAGAAGATGGGGCTGATGGCGTTGGCTGAGGTCCAGGGAACACCGGCCGCCCCGCGCCATACACGGCAGGTCGCGACCAGCAGATCTTCCATATTGAATGGGTCGACCAGAAAGGTTGCCGGAACGGGCATGGTGTCGCCGCCCACATCCGCATCCGTCACCACGGGAGTTGTGCCGAACGCGGACGGCGTACAGGGAGCTAATTGCGTGCACAGATAGATGGCGACCCCCGGCTGGTCGTTGACGTACCAGTTGTTGTTGTTCTTGGGATCGATGGCCACGGAACCGCCGTAGCCGGAGAGAATCTGCGGCCAGTCGGTGGTGACGGCGCTGCCTTTTACGCCTGCTGTGCCGTTGACGCCGAGACCTGCCATGAGTGTGTAAGGTGAAGCAGGAACGGGCGAAAGGCTTTCCACCTCCGCCAGCGAGCCAAGACTGCCATTCAGGTTTTCAAAGTGCGTGGAGTCGGTGGCGGAGCAGGCCGATCCGGTTTCGCCGATGGCGTCCGTCGAGCGCCAGAGGCCGCTGTCGTTGCCGGCAAAAACCTCCAGAGGATTCGCTGCATTCCACGCCAACGCGTGCTGGTACTCACCCACCTGCGCGCTCATGCACGTGGTGGAGTTTGTGGTATTCCGCCATACGCAGCCCGAGTACACACTGCACTTCCATAAATCGTTGGCCCCGGCGAGCAAGAGCGTGTCCTGGCTTGAAGGAACCGCGGCCAGCGTCAGGTTGTAGCTGCCGTCGGCGATGGTCGAAGATCCCTGCAGGGTGCTGGTTTCAAGCGCGTTGGTGTTCCATTGCCTGGCGAAGGTGATGCTTCCGTTCGTGCAGGCGCCGCCGCTGAGGGCGCACTTGTCCTGCCACAGCCCCTGGTCCTGATCGTCGATATCGACCGTCCAGGCAAAGGTGTCGCCGGTTTGAGGATTAACGGCGAGAGCGCCGCGATAGATGGGGCAGGCCTCATCGCCGCTGCTGCCGGAGTTCGTAGGGCACAGCACGGAGTTGAGCCCGGAGCTTGGCTGGTATGTAAGGCGCGTCCAGGTAATGCCATCGGAAGACTGGTAATAACCGTGGAAGCGGACCGCTGCGATGAACATCCGGCGCACGGGATTCCACACCACCGCCGTGGCCGCGTTGCCGTTGGAACCCAGAGTTGGAGCCGCCGGCGACTGCACCACGGCCCCGCTGCCATCGGTGATTGTGGCCAGATGCCAAGTAACGCCGCTGTCCGTGGAGTAGTAAAGTCCCTCGCAGTTCAATGCAGGCTGATTGGCGTCCACTACGTCGCCTTCGTAGGACGCGGTGACGGCAGCCACAACCATCTGCGGATTGACGGTGCTCCAGGCGAATCCGGAGAATCCCTCGCCGGCAAAACCCAGGTCGATCGCGCCCAGGCCGTCTTCCACGTCGGAGGTCTGCGTGATCAGGCTCCAGGTCTTTCCGCTGTCGGTGGAGCGCAAAATGCCGGCCCCGTAATAGGAGTCGAGAACGTCGTTGGGATCGCCGGTCCCGGCCAGAATCACGCCGGTCTGGCCCGGCTGCACGGTCAGCGCGCCAATGCTGAGCGATGCGTCCTGCGCACCGCCCAAAGCCGTCACGGCATCCGTGAGCGGATTGAAAACGATGTTCGAGACCGTGGATGTGCCGGCGTTGCTCGAGCTCCACACGCCGCCGCCGGTAGTGCCCAGGTAAACCGTGTTGCCGGTGGCGTCAGAGGGATCGAGCGCGATGGCCGTGATGCGGCCCGTCACCAGGCCGAAGCCGGGAGTAATAACGGCGGTCGGGCCAAGCGGCGTCCATGTGGCGCTTGAGGTCGAACTGGACGAGGAACCAGAGGAGACCTGAGGTCTGGCCGCCAACGAATGGGCAAGCGCCCCGGCGGGGAGTGGGCTTTGTGCGAGAGAGCGGGCAAGAGCGCGATGGCCGTAGATAACTCCGCGCGCGGCGAGAAAGCGCCGTGCGGCAAGCACGCGTGGAGGCAGCGCCTGTGTCCGCTGCAATGTCGATGAAGACTGATCGGGCGCGGCAGGTTGCTGCGCCGAACCCGGTGGGGCTAGAGCCAGTTGCGCGAGAAATCCCGCGGCCAGTGCAATACAGGGCCACGCTCGGCACCCTCGGCGTGCAAGCGCTTTGGCCGGGCGAGTAGGATGAGCGGAATTCTCTGCCCTGCCTTCGACGGCAGGACGATTGACGATCGGATCGAACATTGGCTTCGTGACGCGCGCCCAAGCCCAGACTCGGGATCGGATTTTCGCTTCCTCTTTGGTAAAAATCTTCCAATGAGGATGAGC
>Ga0302319_10012459_pt1 | contig 16037 bp, 12 predicted proteins | sample Bog_T0_2_FD_203319 | JGI IMG/M metagenome (GOLD analysis project Ga0302319, IMG submission 203319) | Peat permafrost microbial communities from Stordalen Mire near Abisko, Sweden - Bog_T0_2 | ecosystem: Environmental > Terrestrial > Soil > Wetlands > Peat | place: Sweden: Abisko, Stordalen Mire...
CGACGAACATGCCTCCCTCGCTCGGCACCGCGCCGACGCTTCGGGGCCGGGTACGCCTGGACGCGAGGCAGCCGGCGAGGGCGAGGGCAGGGATGGTGAGACCGAAGCGCCCTGCCACCATCGAGACCATCAGCGTCGCGTTGTAAAATGGCGTGTTCGCGCTCAGCCCGGCCATCGACATGCCGTTGTTCGCGGCGCAGGATGCGTGGGCAAAGAGGATCTCCGCCAGACCGTGGGCGCCCGCGTTCGTCGTGAGCCCCGCGCGGCCCACCTCGAGCGAGACGGCGAGCGCGCTCAGCGGGAGGATCACGGCGGGGACGAGGAGCGTGTAGAGCGCCACGTACTTCATCTCCCGGATGCCGAGCGACTTGCCGCAGTACTCCGGCGTGCGACCCACCATGAGCCCCGTCACGAACATGGCGATGACCGCGACCATCACGAGGCCATACAGGCCCGTGCCGAGCCCGCCGAACGCGATCTCGCCGAGCAGCAGGTTCACCAGGATGACGAGGACGCCGACGGGCGAGAAGGAATCGTGCATCGCGACGTAGGATCCCGTCGCCCCGTTCGACGTCACCGCCGCGCCGAGGACGGAGCCGACCACGCCGAAGCGCGTCTCCTTGCCCTCCAGGTTGCCTCCTACGACGCCGAGCGATGCGAGGCGCGGGTTGGCCGCACCCTCGGCCCAGTGCAGGAGCAAGAGCCCCACGACGAACAGGATCGCCATGACCGCGAAGAGCGACCAGCCGGCCTCGCGCCGCCCCGTGGCTCGGCCGAACGCGTACGGCATGCCTGCAGGCACCGCCACGATGGCGAGGAGCTCGACGAAGTTCGTGAGCCCGGTCGGGTTCTCGAACGGGTGGGCGCCGTTCGTGTTGAAGAACCCGCCTCCGTTGGTGCCAAGGTTCTTGATCGCCTCGAGCCCGGCGACGGGGCCTTGCGCGATGGTCTGGCTCCCTGCCTCCAGCGTCGTGAGGTGCGTGTAGGCGCTGAAGTTCATGGGCACGCCCTGCCAGATCAGAAACGGCGTGACGAGGAGCGCGAGCGGCAGGAGCACGTAGATCACTGCGCGCGTGACGTCGACCCAGAAGTTGCCGAGCGTAGGGGACTCGGCACGCGCGAAGCCGCGCAGGAAGGCGAAGCCGACCGCGAGCCCGGCGCCGCCCGCGAGGAAGCCCTGGGAGGCCAGCCCGAGGAGCTGCGTCGCGTACCGCATGGTCGTCTCGCCCGCATAGCCCTGCCACGTCGTCGTCGTCGCGAAGCTCAGCGCGGTGTTGGCGGCCAGGTCGGCCGTCACCGGGGTCGTCAGCGCCGAGGCGGCTGGGCCGAAGGGGAGGTGATCCTGGAGCCGGAAGACCGCGTACACGAAGAGCGTGCCCAGGAGCGAGAAGTAGACGAAGGCGCGTGCGTACTGGGCCCACGTCATCTCGCTCGCTGGGTCGACGCCTGCCGCGCGGTAGAGCCAGCGCTCGAACGCCCACCACGGCTCCTTTTGCTCGAAGACGAAGAGCAGATAGAGACCGGTGGGCTTGGCGAGGATCGCGACCGCCGCGGCAAAGAGGACGTATTGAGCGACCGCGGGCTGCACGCCCGCCAAGTATGGGCCGCGTGCGCTAAAGATTCGCGAAAAACTCTACGTGAGCAGCCAGACGAGGAGCGCCTTCTGCACGTGCAGTCGGTTCTCCGCCTGATCCCACACGCGCGAGCGCGGGCCCTCGAGCGTCTCTGCGTCGATCTCCTCGCCGCGGTGTGCCGGGAGGCAATGGAGCACGATCGCCGACGGGTTGGCCTTCGACAGCATTCGCTCGTCGACCGTCCAGCCCGCGAAGGCTTCCGTTCGCTCGTCGCCCTCCGACTCCTGCCCCATGCTCGTCCACACGTCCGTGTTCACGACGTCGCAGCCCAGGGCAGCCTGGGCGGGGTCGTGCACGACCTCCACGCTGCTGCCTGCGCGCGCCATCTCTTCGGCTGGCGGGGCGTAGCCCGGAGGGCCCGCCAGGACGAGGCGGAATCCGAAAATGGGCGCGGCCTCGAGCCACGAGCGCGCCATGTTGCTCGAGCAGTCCCCCACGAAGGCGACCCGCTTGCCGGCGATCGACCGGCCCTGCTCCTCCACCGTGAACACGTCGGAGAGGACCTGGATGGGGTGGGCGTCATCGGTCAGCGCGTTGATGACGGGGACCGGGGCCGTAGCCATCTCGAGGAGGCGCGCCGTCGGGCCTGTCCTGTGGACGATGGCGTCGCAGTACCGCGCGAGCACACGGGCGGTGTCGCGAATGGGTTCGCCGCGGCCGAGCTGGCTCCCCTGCAGGCCGACGACGACGGGGTGAGCGCCGAGCTGCGCGCACCCGACCTCGAAGGACACGCGGGTCCGCGTGCTCGGCTTCTCGAGGACGATGGCGACCGCGCGCCCGGCGAGCGCGCCCGTCCGCGCGCCCTTCGGCTCAGCCTTGAGCGTGGCCGCGAGCCCGAGGACCTGCCGCGCTTCGGTCAGCGTGAGGTCGGACAACCGCAAGAAGTCGCGCTTCGTTTTTCTGGTCATGACAGAGGCTCCGCGAACACCCGTTTGGCGAGCAGCGCGATCGACCCCTGGGCCGTCGCGCTCCGGGAGAGCTCCTTGGCGCGCACCGCGAGTAGGGCAATCTGCGCCTCGACGGCGCCGGGTCCCGTCCCGCCGAGGCTCTCCTTCGCGGCGACGGCGGACACCGGGTCGAGTGCGCGCAGGGCGTCTCCGTCGAGGGCCGGATGGATGGCCTTGGCACGCGCCTCGCTCACTGCCCGCAGCGGCGTTCCCTCCTGTACGGCGAGGGCCACGAGCTTGCCGACCGCGTTGTAGGCGTCGCGGAACGGGACGCCCCGGCGCACCAGCGCCTCGGCGAGGTCCGTTGCCTGCGTGAAGCCCTGATCGAGCGCCTGGGCCCCCCGCGCGCCGTCGAAGGTCACGTGCGGTAGCGCGAGGCGTACGGCGTTGACCGAACCCTGCGCGAGCGGCCCCGCCTCGAGGAGAGCGAGCCGGTCTTCCTGCTGGTCGCGGTTGTAGCCGGACGCGAGCCCCTTCATCAGGGTGAGCATCGCGACGACGTTGCCAATGGCGCGCGCGCTCTTGCCCCGCACGAGCTCGAAGACGTCCGGGTTCTTTTTCTGCGGCATCATGCTCGACCCCGCCGCGATGGCGCCGTCGAGGTGAACGAGACCGAACTCGGTCGTCGCGAAGTCTACGACGTCGGTGGCGACGCGCCCCAGCGCGAGCACGATGCGGGCGACGGCCCACGTCCAGTCGAGCACGAAGTCGCGGTCGCCGACGGTGTGGAGCGCGTTGGCCGTCGGCTCCCACGGCGCGAAGAGGCGCGCGACGAGCGCGCGATCGATGGGGAGCGACGTGCCCGAGCAGGCGCCGCTGCCAAGAGGCATCTCGATCCGCTCGAGAGCGAAGACCAGCGTCTCCGCCGCCTTCACGAGCCCCACGCCCCAGGCTGCGACGAGGAACGCCGCGCTGACGGGCTGCGCCCTCTGGCGATGGGTGTAGGCCGGAAGGAGCACGGTCTGCTCGGCGGACGCGCGAACGGCGAGCTCGCCCACGAGATCGGCGACGGAGCCGAGGAGCATCGCCCCTTGGTCGCGGACGTGGAGCCGCAGGTCCAGCGCCACCTGGTCGTTGCGGGAGCGGGCCGTGTGCAGACGCGCGGCCACGCCGCCCACGCGCCGCGTGAGCTCGGCCTCGACGGCCATGTGCACGTCTTCCTCGTCCTCGGGTAGGCGGACCGTCCCCGCCTCCGCCTCGTCGTAGAGGGCGCGGAGCGCGTCACGCAGGGTGCGCGCGTCCTCGACCCCGAGGATCTTCGTGCGCGCGAGCATCGTCACGTGCGCCGCGCTGCCCACGAGGTCCTCGCGGACGAGGGCGCGGTCGTGCGTGAAGGAGGACGACCACAGGAGCAGCTCCTCGAGCATCCCCGCTCCGCCTGTGGCGCTCGTCCGTGCGATGCCGCTCATGTACCCGCGTGTAATGCGTCTCGGTGGGGGACGCCAGTCGCGAGACGGCCCTACCACTCACCCCCCGGTCCCGTGTATCTCACGCGCATGAGCCGCATCCACAAGTCGCTGCCTGCCAAGGGCACGCGCATCGGTATCGCCTTCTCCGGGGGCCTCGACACGCGGACCGCCGTTGCCTGGATGTCACGCCAAGGTCTCGAAGTGTTCGCATACACGGCGGACCTCGCGCAGCCCGACGAGACGAACGTGGCCGACATACCTCCCGTCGCCATCAAGCACGGGGCGCGTGCCGCCCGCGTCGTCGACTGCCGCGAGGCCCTGGTGCGCGAAGGCATCGTCGCCGTCCAGTGCGGGAGCTTTCACCTTTCGTCCGGCGGCAGGAAGTACTTCAACACGACGCCGCTCGGCCGCGCAGTGACGACGAGCGCCATCATCCGCGCGATGCGCGAGGACGACGTCCACATCTTCTCCGACGGGAGCACCCACAAAGGAAACGACATCCAGCGCTTCTTCCGCTACGGCGTCCTCGTCAACCCCGCGCTCACGATTTACAAGCCGTGGCTCGACCGGGCCTTCGTCGAGGCGTTCGGCGGGCGCACCGAGATGAGCGAGTACCTCGGCTCGATCGAGCTGCCCTACATGATGTCGACCGCGAAAGCGTACTCCACCGACGCCAACGTGCTCGGCGCGACGCACGAGGCCAAGGACCTCGAGCTCCTCGATCGCAGCATGCACATCGTCGAGCCGATCATGGGCGTCGCGCACTGGAAGGGCGACACGAAGATCGCCGCCGAGCAGATCACCGTCGAGCTTCAAGCCGGCGTTCCCGTCGCGCTGAACGGCGTGAAGTACGGCACGCTCCTCGAGACGTTCCGCGCCATGAACGCGGCCGGCGGGCGGCACGGGCTCGGCATGAGCGACCAGATCGAGAACCGCGTCATAGACGCGAAGAGCCGCGGCATCTACGAGGCGCCGGGGATGGCGCTCCTCCACCTCGTGTACGAGCGGCTCCTCTCCGCGGTCCACAACGAGAACACGACGGACCTCTACTTCTCGCTCGGGCGCCGCCTGGGGCGGCTCCTCTACGAGGGCCGGTGGTACGACCCGGAGGCGATGCTCCTGAAGGACGCGCTCACGCGGTGGGTCGCCCCCGCCGTCTCTGGGACCGTGACCGTCGAGCTCCGTCGGGGGGACGACTACACGATCCTGGATACGAAGGCGGTCCGCAGCGCCTACGAGCCGGACAAGCTGTCGATGGAGAAGACCGCGAGCGCGTTCACCCCCGAGGATCGGATCGGCGTGCTCGAGATGCAGACGCTCGGCGTGCTCGACAACCGGGAGCTGCTCCTCCACTTCGCGAAGGTGGCGGGGACGGCGGAGGGTGAGGCTCTCGTGGCGAACGCGCTGGCGGGCGAAGCGGCAGGCGAGTGAGGCAGACGGTGAGCGCGGCCCCGACCGATCGCTCTGTTGATGGAACGGCTCCAGCACTCCCTCCCCGTCGCGCGGGTCGGATCGGTGACCGACCCGCGCGTTCCCACGAACGCCGCGGTGTGTCCGTACCAGCCGCTACTGCGCCCCTGCGGGCGCGGCCGGCGCCGCCGTCGGCAGACAGGGTTCTGCGATGCACCAGTTCACCGTCGCCGTCGGGCCGCCGGTCAACGAACAGGTGGTCCAGGGTCCGTCGGGGATCGTCGGCGCGCACTGGATGGACGTAGCGGCCTGCCCGCAGCAGCCGGCGCCCGAGCACACCCCCGATGCGGTTTGCCCCGCGACGGGGCCCGCGGCGCAGTCGTACCAGCACGACACGTTGTAGACCTGGCACGAGGCTGCGATCGGGGTTGCGGTAACGGGAGTAATCGAAGCGGCGTCGGCGTCCGAGTCGCCGATCGCAACCGGCGTCTGCTCGGCATGAACCCCCGCCGTCGGAGTCGGTGGCTCCGGGTCCGAGCTGACGGCGCACGCCGCGAGGATCGAGCCGGCTAGGCAGGCGGAGAGGAGCGTGCAAGCGTTCTTGTTCATGGGGAACCTCGTGGAGATGCGAGAGGACTGGCCGCGCGAATCGCGGCGTCGGTCGCGAGCGTTTTCGCCCTGGCGACGTGTCTCGACCTCATTGCGAGCGGCGTGCCGGCGGCGACGCGTGGTGTCTCCAGGTCGCGCAATACGGCAAATCCCGGGTGATCCGCGCCCTGCGCATCGTTCCGTCCTCCAGGGACCAGGCAGAATCTGCCGGCGCCTTCCGCGCACCGAGCGGATTCCTCGAGAAGCTGATCGTGCGCTAATGGCTACAGCGGTCCACCAGCTCGGGCTGACCGCCGGGACGCCGTCAGCGCGAGGCCGCGCGTCTCGCCGGTCCTGGACTCGCGCCTCTATCCGGCGGCACCCTCGTCCGGCGCGATCCGGAGCTCCTCCAGATCGAGCTCGCGCTCGAGGTGGCGGAGCACCTCGTCGTCGATGACCCCTTCGTCGCGGAGCGACACGGCGGCGCGTCGGCGCTCCGCGAGCAATCCGTGCTCGACCTCGCGGTACGACCGGCGCGAACGCCGCCGCGACCCCGCCCACGACCATGACGATGGGTACTGGCAACCGCACCCGCCGGGCGATGGCCGCGAGGAACACCGACACGAGGAGCAGCCCGAGGAGGGTCTCGAAGCCCTTCACCCGAGTCACTTTATCCGAGAAGCCGGGCCCGACGCGCCCCGCACGAGAAGGCGCGCAACGCGCTTCCGTCGTGCACGGGCGACGTGCAACGCTCCGTCCCATGAGCCACTTCATCAACGACCGCGACCGCATCGTCAGCGAGGCCATGGACGCCACGATCCGTCTCTCGAGCGGCGCGCTCCGCCGCCTCGAAGGGTACCCGGCGATCAAGGTCGTCGTCCGCGCCGACTGGGACCGCTCGAGGGTCGCCGTCGTCTCGGGAGGCGGCGCCGGGCACGAGCCGGCGCACGTCGGGTTCGTCGGCGACGGCATGCTGACGGCGGCGGTCTGCGGAGAGATCTTCGCCTCTCCGAGCGTCGACGCGGTGCTCGCCGCCATACTCGAAGTCACGGGCGGGCCCGGCTGCCTGCTCGTGGTGAAGAACTACACGGGCGACCGCCTGAACTTCGGGCTCGCCGCCGAGAAGGCGCGCGCCCTCGGCGTCGCGGTGGAGATGGTCATCGTCGGAGACGACATCGCCCTGCCCGCGGCACCGAGGCCACGCGGCATCGCCGGGACGCTCTTCGTCCACAAGGTCGCCGGTCACTTCGCACGCGCGGGGCGCACGCTCGGCGAGGTGAAGAGCGGGGCCGAGCGGGCGGCGAAGTCCGTCTTCTCGATGGGCGCTTCGCTCTCGTCGTGCAACATCCCCGGGCAGGCGCTGTCGGAGAATCGAGTCGCCGCCGGGCAGGTCGAGCTCGGCCTCGGGATCCACGGCGAGCCCGGCGCGAGCGTCGTTCCTCTTCCTCCGATTCGCGAGCTCGGTGTGGCGATGATGGGGCGCCTCGAGGATGCGCTCGGCGCGCGCGATGGATCGCCGATCGCCTTGCTCGTGAACGACCTGGGAGGCGTTCCGGCCCTCGAGATGGCGCTGGTGACGTCCGCCCTGCTCGACGCGACGATCGCGCACGACATCCGGCTGGTGTTCGGCCCCGCGCGCCTGATGACCGCCCTCGACATGAAGGGGTTCTCCGTGTCGGCGCTCTCGCTTCGAGAGCCCGAGATCGAAGACGCGCTCCGGTCCCCGGTCGGCCCGGAAGCATGGCCGCTGGGTCGCTCGCATCGATCCGTCGCACCGGTCTCGTTGCGGGAGAAGGTTCGGGCGACCGCGCGCTCCGCCTCCGCGCATCCCCTGCGCCGTCGAGCTCTCGAGCGGGCATGCAACGTGATGGTCGGCATGCAAGGCGAGCTCGACGCGCTCGACGCCAAGGTGGGCGACGGCGACACCGGGACGACGGTCGCCACCGCGGCCCGCGCGATCCTCGCGGCGTGCGAAGGACTACCTTTCGCCGACCTGCCCGCGCTCTTCGCGGCCATCTCCGAGACTCTCTCTCTCGTCATGGGGGGATCGAGCGGAGTTCTCCTCGCGATCTTCACGGCGGCCGTCGGCGCGCGTCTGGGTGCTGCTCCAGACTGGGCCGCCGCGCTCGAGCAAGGGGCGCAGCGAGTGCAGGAGTACGGCGGAGCCAAGCCTGGCGATCGGACGATGCTCGACGCGCTCGTGCCTGCCATCGAGGCGTTCCGAACGGGCGGGCTCGACGCTGCTGCCCGCGCGGCCGTGGAAGGGGCGGCGCTGACGGCGACGATGAAGAAAGCGGGGGCCGGGCGATCGAGCTACGTGCGCGAGGACGCCCTGCGAGGGGTACCCGACCCCGGGGCCGTCGCGGTCGCGGCGGTGCTCACGGCGATCGCGGAGTTTTAGAGACTCGACCACAGCTCGTTCGTTTACGCTCCGGCGACATGCGCTTCCTCCACCCGGACCACGACGAGCAGCTCGAGCTGTCGACCGACGACGTTTTCATCAACCCCGGATACTTCGACGGCGGATCGCGGCTCGACACCGATCTCACCCCGCCGGACTTTCCAGGCGGGTCGCACCCGATCGTGTCCGCCAACATGAACGCCGTCACGGGCAAGCGGATGGCCGAGACGATGGCCCGCTTCGGCGGGCTCGGCGTCCTCCCGCAGGACATGGACCTCGAGACCGTCGCGCGGATCGTGAAGCACATCCACTCGGCAGACCCGCGGTACGACACCCCGCTCGCCGTCTCGTCGCGGGCAACCCTGCGCGACGTGCAGGGAATCATCCGCAAGCGCTCTCACGACCTCGTTGTCGTCGTGGACGACGAGCAGCGCCCCCTCGGGGTGGTCACGCACGCGGCGCTGCGCGAACGCGATCAGTACACGCCGGTGTCGCTGCTCATGTCGCAGCGCGTCGTCGCGCTCCCGGTCGGGATCCCGAACCGCGACGCGTTCCTCCGAATGGACGAGGAGCGCGTCAAGGCTGCGCCGGTGCTCGACGCCGATGGGCGCCTGGTGGGCGTCATCACACGTGACGACGCCGTACGCCTGGAGCTCTTGCGGCCCTCGCTCTCCGAAAAGGGGGAGCTGATGGTGGCCGCGGCGGTCGGCATCTCGCGTCTGGCGCCCGAGATAGCGCTCCGCCTCGTCGAGATGGGCGTGTCGGCCATCGTGCTCGACGCGGCCCACGGCCACCAGCGTCGCATGATCGAGACGATCCGGGCCGTGAAGGCGCTGGTCGGCGGAAGGGTGCCGATCGTCGCGGGCAACGTGTGCACCGCCGCAGGTACGCGCGCGCTGATCGAGGCCGGAGCCGACGTGATCAAGGTCAACGTCGGCCCGGGCGCCATGTGCACGACGCGAATGCAGACGGGGGCTGGCCGCCCGACGTTCACGGCGGTGCTCTCCTGCGCGCGCGAAGCCCACGAGCGCGGCAAGCACGTGTGGGCGGACGGCGGGGTCCGGCACCCACGCGACATTGCTCTCTACCTCGCCGCCGGCGCGGCCCGGGTCATGGTCGGCACCGCGTTCTCGGGCACCTACGAGAGCCCCGGCGACGTGAAGGAGGACCGGGACGGCCTCCTCTACAAGGAGAACTACGGAATGGCGAGCGGCCGGGCCGTGAACGACCGGACCGCCGATCTCGATCCGTTCGAGCGCGCCAAGCGCGGCTTCTTCCGGGAGGGGATCTCGACCTCCCGCATCTACATCCGCGAGGGCCAGGAGAGCGCCTCCTCAATCCTCGTGGAGATGATCACGGGGGTTCAGTCCGCGCTCACGTATGCGGGAGCGCGGACCATCACCGAGCTCAACGCTCGCGCCGAGATCGGCGTCCAGAGCGCCGCGGGGTACGGCGAGGGGACACCGCACGGGTCGACTCGACGCTGAGCGTGCCCCCGGCGATGACGGGGGAGAGGTCCGTCGCGCTCAGTCTTTGTGGATGAGCGTCCCGGCCCCGTTGTCCGTGAAGAGCTCCGCGATGACCGAGTGGGCCGTCCGCCCGTCGAGGATGTGCACGCTCGTGACGCCGCCCTCGATCGCGCGCAGCACGCTCTTGGCCTTGGCGACCATGCCGCCGTGGATCGTCCCGTCGGCGATCTTGCGCGTCAATTCGGACGCGCCGATCTCGCTCACGAGCTCCCCGTTCTCCATGATCCCGGGGACGTCGGTGAGGTAGATGAGCTTCTCGGCCTTGAGCGCGATCGCGATCTCCGCCGCGGCAGCGTCGGCGTTGATGTTGTAGCCCTCTCCGTCCTCGCCCAGCCCGACCGGCGACACGACGGGCACGTACTTCTTCTCGAGGAGGACCTCGAGGAGCTCATGGTTCACCTGGATGACCTCGCCCACCATCCCGAGATCGCGGCCGCCCTCGCCGAACGCCTTGCGCGCCCGGAGCAGCCCGGCGTCCTTCCCCGAGACGCCGACCGCGTGCGCGCTCGAGCGGTTCAGGAGCGAGACGAGCTCGGTGTTGATCTTCCCCGTGAGCACCATCTCGACGACCTTCACGTCGTCCCGGCCGGTGACGCGCACGCCGTCGACGAACTCGCTCCGGCCGTGGCCGAGCTTCTCCATCGTGTGCGTGATCTCCGGGCCGCCGCCGTGCACGACGATGGGCAGGAGCCCCGCGCTGCGCAACAGGTTGATGTCGTTCGCGAAGCTCGCCTTGAGCGAGTCCTTCACCATGGCGGCGCCGCCGTACTTGACCACCGTGCGCTTGTTGGCGAAGCGCGAGATGTAGCTGAGCGCCTCGACCAGGAGGGCGCGCTTGAAGCCGGGGCTGTAGTTGGTGAGCCGGTCGTCGCGTGCGACGGTACCGTCGGGCGAGCTCTGGGTCAGGCTCGTGTAGTCGGCGTTGATCTTCACGTAGTCGTACGAGAGATCGCACCCCCACGCGATGGCCTGGGCCGCGCCCTCGACGAGGCGCACGTGGACCGTGACGTGCGGTTCGCGCATCTTGGCGCGTAGGGCCACGGGATCGATGCCCGCCGGGGCGCCCTCTGCGTACACGCACGTCCCCTGCACGTGGACCGTTGCCCGTGTCGGATCGATGGCCCAGCCGCGCGTGCCCACGCGGGCACCGATCGCGGAGAGGACGCGGCCCCAGTTGGGATCGGCGCCGAAGACGGCGGCCTTCACGAGCGACGACCCGGCGACGCTCTTGGCGAGCTCGCGCGCCTGCGCGAGGTCGGGCGCGCCGGCGACGCACACCTCGAGGAGCTTGGACGCGCCTTCCCCATCGGCCGCGATCTCCCGCGCCAGGTCGACGCACACCTCCTCGAGCGCGGCCGCGAGGGCGGCGTGCTCGGGCGTGCCCTCCTCGACGACGGGGTTCTTCGCGAGGCCGTTGGCGAGGGCGAACACGGCGTCGTTCGTGCTCATGTCGCCGTCGACCGTGAGCATGTTGAAGCTCGACGCCATGGCGCGCGTGAGGGCGCTCTGGAGCGCGGCCGGCGTGACGTCGAGGTCCGTCGTCACGAAGGCGAGCATCGTCGCCAGCTCGGGCGCGATCATGCCGCTGCCCTTCGCGAAGGCAGCCACGGTCGCGTCGACGCCCGCCACGCGGAGCGGGCGGCTCGAGAGCTTCACCCGGGTGTCGGTCGTCATCACGGCCTGGGCCGCGAGCTCGATGGCGTCCCCCCGCGACGCTGCCAGCTCCGGCGCCTTGGCGACGAGCTTGTGGACGGGGAGGCGGACGCCGATCACGCCGGTCGACGCCGACAGGACTGTGGCCGCGTCGACGCCGAGCGCCGCCGCCACGGCGGCGCAGACCGCCTTCACGTCCTTCTCGCCATCCGGGCCGACGAGGGCGTTGGCGTTGCCGCTATTGGCCACGATGGCGCGCATACCGGAGGCGGGGAGCCGGGCCACCGCGTCCCGCACCGGGGCGGCGCGCGAGGCGTTCACCGTGAAGCAACCCGCGGCCGAGCACGGCGCCTCGCTGAAGACGAGCGCAAAGTCGTTGCGGACGGCCTTGATGCCAGCGTTTATCCCGGCGTACGAAAAACCTCGCGGTGTCTTCACGAGGCGTCCTTTATCACGGGGACGCCCTGTCGAGATGGCGAAGCCCGAGATCCTCGTCCCACCCGTTCATCCTGTTCAGGTTCTGGATGGCCTGGCCGGCGGCGCCCTTCAGCAGGTTGTCGATGGCCCCGATCGCGACGACGACGTCCTGGTTCGCGGTTGCGCCCACGTACGCCGCGTTCGTCCCCACGACGCGCTTCAGCATGACCTCACCGGGCGGGACGGCCCGCACGAACCGTGCGTCGGCGTACGCTGCGGCGAGGCACGAAGCCACCCTGGTCGCCGTCGCGCCGTCGCGAGGCCGCGCGTAGCAGGTCGCGAGCAGCCCTCGCTTGATGGGCAGAAGGTGGGCCGTGAACGTCAGCTGCGTAGGGCCGCCCGCGCAGCGCTCGAGCGCGCGGGTGATCTCGGGCGTGTGCTGGTGCTCGAGCACCTTGTACGCACGCAGGTCGTCTCCGACCTCCATGAACGAGTACGCCTCCCCCGACTGGCGGCCGGCGCCGCTGACGCCGCTCTTGGCGTCGATGACGATGCCTGTGGGCAGGACGAGGCCCTCGCGGAGGAGCGGTCCCAGCGCCAGCAGCGCGGCGGTCGGGTAGCAGCCCGGGTTGGCCACGAGGGCCCCCTTCGGCGGTGAGCCGAAGAGCTCGGGAAGGCCGTAGTGCGCGCGATCGAGCCACGCGGGCGCGTCGTGAGCGAAGCCGTACCAGCGGGGGTAGGAGGGCCCGTCGAGCCGGAAGGCGCCCGACAGATCGATGACCTGCTTGCCACGGTCGGCGAACGCCGGCGCGAGCCGCAGGGAGACCTCGGCCGAGGTCGCGAGCAGGACCGCGTCGCAGGCGTCGACGTGATCGAGCGCCGCGCCGTTCGCGACGAAGTGGACGTCCGCCGGCACGAACGCACCCAGCTCGGTCGCGACGCTCTTTCCCGCGAGCTTGTCGCTCGTGGCAAAGGCAAGCGCGAGATTCGGGTGCGCCGACGCGATGCGCGTCGCGACGGCCCCGGAGTACCCCGATGCGCCTACGATGCCGATCCGGAGCCTGTCCATGCGCGCGCCATCTACTCCAACTCCGGGGGGGATGCACCGCGGCCGTCCCCGGTAGGACGCGGGCTACGGCCCCGTGCAGATCCCGCCCTGGCACACGTCGTCGCACGTGCTCATGGTGGGGTCGCAGTCGAACGCGCAGTCGCCGCCCGCGCAGGTGTTCTTGCACGTCGATCCGGGGAGGCAGTCAAACGTGCAAGCTCCGCCGTTGTCCACGAGCACGAGGGACGCGCCCGCGGCGAGGCCCGTGATCGTACCGCCCACGGTGAACGAGGCGGGCGTGTCGGGGGCGTCGGAGCTGTCCGAGCTTGGAGCACTGTCGGCGACGGTGGCGCTGTCCTGCGGCGCGCTGTCGGGCACCGTGCTCACGGCGTCGCCGGAGTCGTCGTCGCTGTCCGCCGCGCTGTCGATCGATGGGAGGCTGGTGTCCACCGTGCTATCGGCGCCTGCGTCCGCGCTCGACTCGCCGAGGACGTCGATCGGGCTGTCCCCGCTCGCGTCGACCCCCACGAAAGCGTCCATTGGCGTGTCAGGCGTCCCGCTGTCCGAGGGGATCGGACCGTCCGCTTCCGACGCCTGATCGGCCGGCGCGCCGTCGAGCGGCAGGGGGTCGAACGAAGGCCCAATGCTGCCGCAACCCGTCGCGAGGACGGTCCCCATGGCAACGAGCAGTGTGCCCAGGATTCGTACGCGCACGCAGCGTTCTCCGGCGTCCGACGCTATCACACGAGCCTGCCGGGCCGAGGACGCGCGGGGACGCCGCAGCAACGTTGGTGGTAGCGCCGAAGCGTCTCCTGCGCATTGGGGAGTCACGTCCAGGCATCTCGCGACTGCGACGCCGCCTCTCACCTCGACGTCCCCGGTGGTGGGGAAGCCGTCCAGAGCTTCGGAGACATCGTCCTCGCCGAGCGGTCGTCTGCGCTGGGGGCCGCCGCTGGTCATGCCGGGCGATCCTCGACGTGATCGAAGGTCACGTGAAGGCAGTCCTCCGCGCTCTCCACGGCGTGAGGACCACGCTTCTCGCGCTGGAGGGTGGTCCTGACGTCGCGCGAGCCAATGCCTTCGCGCAGTTGCCTGCCCGCATGGGCGTGCGGAGCCGTCTGCCCGCGCTCCCGCGTGCCCGGGCACATGATCCCGAGGACCCGGGTGCGTGATCCCGGGTACCGGGGAGCGCATGCCCGGGTACCGGTGCATGCCGAGAGTACGCACGGGATCACACGCCCGGGTACGGGGGAGTACATGCCCGGGTACCGGGGAGCACATGCCCGGGTACCGGGGAGCACATGCCCGGGTACCGGGGAGCACATGCCCGGGTACCGGGGAGCACATGCCCGGGTACCGGGGCATGCCGAGAGGATGCACGGGATCACACGCCCGGGTACGGGGGAGCTCATGCCCGGGTGCCGGGGAGCACATGCCCGGGTACCGGGGAGTACATGCCCGGGTAACGGGGCATGCCGAGAGGCTGCACGGGAGCACGTGCCCGGGTACCGGGGAGCACATGCCCGGGTACCGAGGAGTACATGCCCGGGTACCGGGGCCTGCCGAGAGGCTGCACGGGATCACGTGCCCGGGTACCGGGGAGCACATGCCCGGGTACCGGGGAGCACATGCCCGGGTCGTCAGGACGATGCGCGGGGCACCAGGGATAACTGGCCAGGTACAGCCCTCACTCTGGACGCATCCCCGCGAGCGCCGCGCGCACTATTTGCACCAGGCGACCCCGGGGAGTAGGTTTTCCCCGTGAGTACCGACGGTTCCCGTCCCCGAGTTGCCCGGCGCGAAGCGCTCGTCCGTCTGGGCAGCGCGGCCGGGGTGCTCGGTGGGGCCGCCCTGCTCGGCAAGGCCACCTGGGACAAGGGCGGCTTCGGCGTCGAGGCGGAGTCCGGGGCCCGGCAGGTGCGCGACTACCGGACCACCGACGGGAGCCTGGAGCATGCGCAGCTGGTCGTCTCGCGGGGCGTGCCCGGCGAAGACGGAACCTTGCCCACGGCGGAGGAGCTCCTGAAGAGGGCGCTCCTGCCGATGGGGGGCATGTCGCGCTTCATCAGCCGCGGCGACATCGTCGTGGTCAAGCCGAACATCGGCTGGGATCGGATGCCCATCCACGCCGCCAACACGAACCCGGACGTCGTCGGCGCGGTCATCAAGCAGGCCTTCGACGCGGGGGCCAAGAAGGTCATCGTCGCCGACGGCTCGTGCAACGACCCCAACCGCTGCTTTCAGCGCTCGGGCATCTGGCGCAAGGCGTACTCCCTCGGGGCCGAGGTCGTGCTCCCGGCCGAGCACCGTTACCGGACGACCCGCATGAGAGGCGAGTTGCTCGACGAGTGGCCGATCTTCACCACGCTCATCGACGCCGACAAGGTCATCAACGTCCCCGTCGCCAAGCACCACAACCTCGCCAAGTTCACGGCCGGGATGAAGAACTGGTACGGCGTGCTGGGCGGCCGCCGAAACCGGCTCCACCAGAGCATCGACATCTCGATCGCCGACCTGGCGACGTTCATGAGGCCCTCGCTCGTCGTCATCGACGCAATGCGGGTGCTCATGCGGAACGGCCCGCAGGGCGGCAACATCGACGACACGAAGGTCATGAACACGATCGTAGCCTCCGTAGATCAGGTGGCGGCGGACGCCTTTGCGTGCACCCTCATCGGCCAGCACAGGGAGAACCTTCCGTACCTGAAGATGGGCCACGAGCGCGGCATCGGGACCATGTACTGGGAGAACCTCCGCGTGAAGGAGGTCTGACGTGAACCACCCGCCTCACGCCGGCGTCCGCCTCGACGTGAACGCGGGCCTCCCACCGCGCGACGCGCACGCGTGCGCAGAGTCGCTGCCCGAGCCGATCCCGTGGAAGGGGACAGTGGGGATCGTCGCGCCGCTCGATCGGGATACGGCGTGGACGCTGGCTACGCAGGAGTCCTCCCCCCGGATTGTCGGGGGGAGGTCGGAGGGGGGCCACGCGGCAACCCCCGCG
>Ga0302319_10012463_pt1 | contig 16035 bp, 16 predicted proteins | sample Bog_T0_2_FD_203319 | JGI IMG/M metagenome (GOLD analysis project Ga0302319, IMG submission 203319) | Peat permafrost microbial communities from Stordalen Mire near Abisko, Sweden - Bog_T0_2 | ecosystem: Environmental > Terrestrial > Soil > Wetlands > Peat | place: Sweden: Abisko, Stordalen Mire...
CCTGGGCCGTGGCCATCTCCGCGTCACGCTTGATGCGCGCCACGTCCGGCCGTCCCATGTTCGAGATGTACTCGTTCTTGTCGCGCACTTCCTTGATGGTGAACGAGATCACCTCAAGCCCCATCTTGCTCACTTCTTCCGCGCAGGTTGAGCGCATGCGCTCGCCCACCATCTCGGGCTCCTTGACCAATTGCTCAACGGTCAACTGGCCGATGATGCCGCGCAGATGGCCTTCCATCACCAGGCGAATCAGCCCCTCGCGCTGTTGCGGCGTCTTGGTAAGAAATTGCTCGGCCGCGGTGAGAATCGAAGGCTGGTCGCTGCGCACCTTGATCTGCGCCACGGCCTCCACAGTTACTGCAACACCCTGCTTGGTGTAGAGGTCCTGCTGCGGGGCCACATCGAAGCTCATCAGTTCAAGGCTCAGCTCGCGGCAGCTTTCCACCATGGGAAAGATCACTGTGCCATGGCCTTTGATGACCCGCGGCCCGCGGAATCCGTATACGATCAAGGCCTCGTTGGGCCCGGCTTTGCGATACATCCGGGCCAGAATGCCCATGATCAGAATCAATGCAAGTACGCTGAGTCCGGCTACCAGAACAATTTCGTTTGTCATTGCGTCCCGGCCCTTTCGCCCGGGAGGTGAGTGGTTGATGGTTGACGTTCAGTGAACAGTGAACAGTGTGCAGTGGACAGTGAGCAGGGAAGAGTCCCTAGTCCCTCAGTCCTTTCGTCCCTCGTCCCCCGTTCTTCGGAAAGATCTTGGCCAGGAATCCGAGCAGGAAAATCCCAACCAGGATGGCCATGTCGGTTAGCAGCACGGTAGTATCTGCGGTCATCGGAAACTCCAAATTTCAGTTGTCATTTTTCAGTTTCAAGTTGTCAGTTATGGGTTTTCAACGATCGGTGGCTGTCGTCAATGTTTGTCCGCGGCAACCGATCCCTGTTCCCGATTCCCCGATCCCTGTTCTTCCAGCACTTCCTGCCAGCGCCGGACCCAGGCGACCCCTTTTTCGTAGCGGACGACGAACACCTCTTCGTGTCTTTCAAGTGCGATGCCATCCTCGGAGCGCGCGGGGGCAGAGCGGCGCGCGCCCAATTGTTCATACACAATCTCTCCAATTCCGCCCGCTCGAATGGTGGCTGAAACCCGGCCAACCACACCGGTAACCTCGGTTTCGTCCGCAAAGAGCTCGTGCTCGTGGGGCATCATCACTTTAGTCAGGAATAGAAACACGATGGCTCCGCCGGCAACGCCGCAAATGACCGCCAGCACCAGCACAACCCCGGTAACAAAGGCGCCATAGCGCGTAAGCAAATACCCGGCCGCGCCAAACCAGCACAGGAAGACCATGAGGGAAAAAGCATTCCACCAGGGGACGGTTCCACTGCCCTGAGCCGCATGCGGCCCCGCGTGCGGCACTCCGTGCGGTACCCCTTGCGGCAGGTGCGCCGCAGTTGGCAAGTGAGGCGCATGAGGTATATGAACGTGTGCGCCAAAGTGCCCCATGCCGCCCAACAGCGAGACTGCGCTCATCATCAGTCCCACGAGAAAACAAACCAGATAGAACGATTCCCAGGTCATTTGTGCGCTCCTTCATTCTTGCCGCGCCGCGTCACCGTTTTCGGGCTATCTACTCCCTGTACCCTATTTCCTATTCCCTGTATCTTCGGCCGCAGCACTTCTGCGAGCCGCGGGGCAAGACCGGGGGTTTCCAGAATTGCCTCCGCCAGCAGGAGGCACTCGCGCGAGTGTTCGTGGCGAGCCAGGGTAAGCAGCGCATGCTTCAACTCCGGGTCGCGGCGGAAGCGCTCGGCGCCGGAAACCAGCCAGAGGTCGAGTTTGTCTTCCACATCGCGCAGGCCGCTCTGTAGTTCGGGGTGGTAGCCCTCGGGGTCGTCCACCAGGTAGCCGGGATGCACCTTGAAAAATGTGGCTAGGATCTGCCGCGTGGTGTTGGTCAGGTGCGGCCGTGCCCCGCTCTCAATTTGAGAAAGGTAGCTCTGGCTCAGCTTCGAGCCGGTTTCCGCCTCGATGGCCCGAACCAGTTCCTTCTGGCTCAGGTCGCGGTCCAGGCCGCGCAGGCTGCCCTCGACTTCGCGGAGATAGCGGATTTTCTCGCCCAGCTTCATAAAAGCAGCTTTCAGCTTTCAGCCACTAGCTTCTAGCCAGAGGCTACTATGCCGCGTTTCCAGGTGTTTGCTGCAATGGTACGCCTCTTGGTCGAGGTCACATTGCAATATGCAATAGATATATCGCAATCTGCGATAAAATGCAAGAGAAATCGGAAGAATATTTTTGAGGCGCGGATTTTCATTGGATTTTGGCGGCGTCGGGCGTGTAGAGTTAGCGCACGTGAAGGTGCGAGGAGAATGGATCGATGCCCAATCCTGTAGTGCATTTCGAGATTATTGGCCGGGACCTGAGCCTGTTGGAGGGGTTCTACAAGCAAGTGTTCGACTGGCAGATCACGTCCGTCATGTCGGAGTATTCAATGGTGAACGCAGGCGCTGGAATTCCCGGCGGCATCGGCGCAATGGGCCAGGAGCAGAGCTATGTCACGTTTTATGTCGAGGTTGACGATGTGAACGCGGCGCTGGCGCTGATCGAAAGTAAGGGCGGGAAGAAGGTGTTTGGCCCGCACACGGTGCCTACCGGCCAGGTCATCGCCGGCTTCACCGATCCTGAGGGGCATTTGGTGGGGGTGGTGCAGCAGCCGAAGTAGGGCAGGGAGCGGGCTTCGGCCTCAAGATGCCTCGACAAGCGTATGCGCCGCTTCTCGAACGGTGATCATCAGGGTCATTGGATTCGAAGGGGATGCCATAAATCCGAGCTTTCCGTAGAATCGCCTCGCGTTCTCGCTGATCGCATGAACGAGAATTGCCCGAATACCGGCAATTTCGGCGGCCTGGACAGTTCGAAGGACTGCATCCTTCAAAAGAGCCGTGCCAATTCTACGCCCCTGAAACCTGAGATCGATGGCAAGCCGCCCGATCACCATCACGGGGATGGGATTGGGCATATTCCGCTTTACCCTGCCGGGAGCATCCGCATGCGCCGCTGCACCGTTGGCCAGCGCATAGTAGCCCACAACTCTGGGCCCGATACAAAGCACATAGGTTCGGGATGCGCCGCTTGCCTCATTATTCAGTGCACGGCGCTTGAGCCAGTCGTCAAGCTCCGGTTCGCCGCATTGGAAATGTGAAAGATCGTGTGCTGGACTCAGCTTTTGTGGAGCAGAAACAAGATTTACCTCTCCCATGGGGCCTTAGTCGAAAGCAGGCGTTTCAGTCCGGGATTGTCTTTCGGCGGCGCATCCAGCATCTCCGTAAAGCGCTGAAATGCCTCATCGTCCAAGTAGAAGTATCGTTGATCGAGCAAGACGGATTGCGCCTCCCGGCAGGCAGCATCCAGCATGAAATCGGACCGGTTCCGGCCTTGTGCCTTCGCGGCACTGTCGATCAACGCCTTCTGCCTCCTGCTGACACGAAGATTGATGTTCTCCGCGCGCAACTGGATCGATTCTGGGGCCATGGTACTCATCGCATTTTCCTCCGACTGTGCTCACAATCAATGTACACGAACGTGCGCACAATGTAAAGACGAGGACGGCAGAATCCCAGGTGTCAAAAACGGGACTTGGTGCAGCCGGGTAAAGATGACGCAAGAGTTAATCTTCTCCAAGCGCGAACGCTCTTACTTAGCTCGGCCAGTCTTAGTCCCGAACCGCAGAAAGATCACACCTTCTGACACTGGCTCAAGTTCCAGTTCGAGTCGCAGTGATTCTCGAAGGTCAAAAATCAACTCATCAAGCGAAGCGCTGTTTTCGCTTGCCATCTCGATTGCGAATCTTCTTGCAAGTGCCACTTGGCTCGGTGAGCCTAGGAGTTGAATGTCGGCAATGGCAGACTCTAATTCAGGCCAGCATCGCTTTGCATCGTCTCTATTGGAGGCACCTTCGAGCCTCCTGTATGCTTCCAAAAGATAAGTAACCCGGAGCTTTCGGCGCTCATTTGCGAGGTCCCGGCGCATTGAAAAGTAATGCCCCGCCCATCCGCCAAGCGCGGCAACGAAAAGAGTGACAGCGAGTTGCGCGAACAGCTTCCAGTCCATGGTATTCAGCACCACTGATTTGAGAGCATACATTACTCGTCAGAATAGCGACACCTCATGCAGCGAAATCAATGAACCCCCTCTGCGGGTCGGTGGAGATTAGCTTCACGGTCACCTTGTCGCCTACGTCGAGGCCCTTGCCGCCGCTCACTACCATTCCATCGACGTGTGGGTTGAGCGTGCGGACGAAGGTGCCGTACTTGTTTACTCCGGTGACGATCGCCGTGAAGCTCTGCCCAATGCGCGGACGCAGCACCACCGCGGCGATGCGCTTCTGCATCTCGCGCTCCACCTTGCGCGCGCCGTCTTCCATCAGCGTGCAGCGGACGGCGATGGCGTTGAGGTCGTCTTCGGAGTAGGGCTGCGGCGCCTTGGCCAGCAATGCCTTCACCAGGCGGCCCGTCACAATGTCCGGGAATCGGCGGTTGGGCGCGGTGGAGTGGGTGTAGTCCTGCACGGCCAGGCCGAAGTGGCCGGGCGAGGGTTCGTTGGGCTTAACGAGCACGTATTCGCCGGGGCCCATCAGCTTGATAACAGCGAGTGAGAGGTCGGGGAAATGAATGGGGTCCTTCTGCTTCTGGGCGAGCAGAAAGTCGTTGAGGGCCTTGGAGTCCGGCTCGGCGGGGAGCGTGGTTCCCAGGCCGTTCGCGACCTCGACGATGCGGTCCCAGCGCTTGGGCGTGCGGACGATGCGGCGGATGGAGGCGACACCGGCGTCTTCGAGGGTGCGGGCGGTCACACTGTTGGCGGCCACCATGAACTCCTCGATAAGCGAGGTGGCGCGGTTTTTGATTTGGCGGACGATCTCAGTTGGCTGACCCGCCTGCATCTCCGGGCGTGTTTCGATGGTTTCAAGGTCGAGTGCGCCGTGCTGAAAACGCCCTCCAACCATGCGCTGAGCGGCTGAGTCCTGGAGCTTGAGCTGGGCGGCGAGGTCGGGGCTGGCGGCAACCTTGGCCGGCGCGGGACCGGTACCTTCAAGCCATGCGCCCACGGCGTTGTAGGCAAGCTGGGCGCGGTTGCGGACGAGCGCGGCGTAGACCTTGCCGTCAGATGTCGTGCCGGAGGCGTCTACTGCGAACTCGATGACGTGGGCGACGCGGTCCTGATTCTCGTTGAGCGAGGTAATGCCCTCAGAGAGCTCGACGGGAAGCATGGGAAAGACTGACACGCCGGTGTAGACGGAGGTCGTCTCGCTCTTGGCATGGCCGTCGATGACCGAGCCTCTGGGCACGCGCGCATCCACGTCGGCCACGCCAATGAGCACGCGAATGCGGCCATCGGCGAGCTGCTCGGCCCACTCGATCTGGTCCAGGTCTTTGGAGGTGTCGTTGTCGATGGAAGACCAGAGCAGGCTGGTCAGGTCCTGAATCCCGGCGATGGCAGGCGGCGCGGGATGGGCCTGAATTGCGGCTAACTCGGCATCGGTGCCGGCTGGAAACTCCGGCTGGAAACCGTGCTCGATCATGGCGGCGTGGGCCGCGGCAACAAGATTGAAGCGTAAAGGCTGGGTGGATTGCATCGAGGAACTGCTCCTTTTGAAGCGAAGAGCAAGGCTACCACGGCAGGGGAGGGTGCGTGCGAGCCGGGAGGAACAAGGGGCTAGTTAAACGAGAGGCGTACGAGTTGGTCGGCAGGGGCCACTAATGAACGGGGCGGTTGAGATTGGTGGTATCCCACCCATTCGCCACCAAGAAGCGAATGGATCGGGCACGGGGCATTTGAGGATCGGGCTAAGCGATCGTTGGCCCGGTTGACAGCAGCTATTGCCGCTGCCTAGAATAAAGATGGAGAACTTTATACATTTTGAACTAAATTGCAGGAAATACAGGCACTTGAAGCGCTCTAGCCTGGTTCCGGACAGGCTTTATGCCTTTGGCTTTTTCATCATCGGCAGTGGAACAGGCATTGAGGCGCCAAACGGCCTCGAGGACGGAGAGCAGGGACAATGCCAGATGCGCGCGTCAGCCCGCGAGAGCGGCTGGTGCTTACGGCCATCATCGAGCAGTACATCGCTACCGGCGAGCCTGTGGCTTCGCAGGCGGTTGCGAACGCGTTTGCGGACCGCGAGGGATTGAGTTCGGCGACGATACGCAACGTGATGGTATCGCTCGGCGAAGCGGGACTGCTGGAGCAACCGCATACTTCGGCAGGACGGGTGCCCACGGCTGCGGCGTTTCGCTTCTACGTGGAGCAGATTACGCAGGCCAGTCCGCTAGCGGCTCAGGTGGGCCGCAAGACCGCTGTTGGCCAAGCTGCAGGTTTGATGGCGCAGGGCACGGCTGGGTTGACGCCAGCGCCGTTGAGTGAAGCTCGCCGCGGCCAAATCGAGGACCACTTTACGGGCGTGGCCAGCTCGCACGAGTATCTCGAGCGCACCTCGCATGTGCTGGCGCTTATCTCGAGGGGACTTGGGGTGGCGCTGGCCAGTTCTCCCGCAGCCCAGGTGCTGGAGCACATCCACTTTTCCCGGCTATCGCAGGGGCGCGTTCTAGCGGTGCTGGTCACGCAGGCCGGCGCGGTGCTGGACCGCGTGCTGAACCTTGACCGCGAGCTTACGCATGTTGAACTGGAGACGGCCGCATGCTACCTGAACGAGAACTTTCGCGGCTGGCCGATCGAGCGCATTCGAGTGGAAGTGGCGCGCCGGGTGGAGCTGGACCAGGCGGCGTACAACCGCATGCTGGCGTCGGTGGTGGAGCTTTGCCGCAAAGGCGCTCTTTCCGGCGACGAAGCCGGACCAGCAATCTATGTAGACGGCATGGCCAACCTGATTACAGCCGAGATTGACCGGGAGCGCCTGCGCCAAATGCTGTTGGCGCTGGTGGCCAAGCAGCGGCTGGTGGAACTGCTGACCGCATACGTCGACGGGCAGCAGCAGGAGGTTCGGGTGGTGGTGGGGCTGGACGCATCTTCGCCCGCGATGCAGGATCTGGTGTTGATTGGCGCGCCTGCTCGCCTGGGCGGGACCAATCTGGGAACTGTCGCCGTTATCGCACCCACGCGCATCCAATATCAGGAGATGATTCAGGCGGTGCGCTACATATCGCGGCTTTCCGAGCGAATTTTAGAGGTTCCCGCCGATTAGGAACCTGTTGCCGGCTGCTAAGCCACGAGTCCGGCGGCCTTCCCCGGCCATCTAACAGAAGGGCATCGACAACCTGCGGGGCAGACGGCGGGGCTCGCGCAAATTATGATGAAATCAGGCAATATTCATGTTTCGGAGAAATCGTAAAGTTATGCCAGAACAGGAAACAGAGTTGACCGTGATGGAACCACGGGATGGCGTTGTTGCGGCTGGGGTGGAAGAACCCGCCACCGGCGAGGCTGCGGATTCCGGCGCGGAACCAGAAGGCGCAGCGGAGACCGTGAGCCTGGCGGAGTTTGAGAAGTTGAAGGCGGAGCGGGACCAGTTGCTCGATCGGCTGGCCCGGATGCAGGCGGAGTTTGACAACGCCCGCAAGCGTGGAGAGCGCGAACGGACGGAGTTTAGAGATTATGCCACCGGCAGCGTGGTGGAGCAGTTTCTACCAGTCGTGGACAACTTTGAGCTGGCGCTCAAATCCAAGGGAACGGAAGAGCAGTTGCGCTCCGGCGTGGGTCTGATCGTAAAGCAGATGGAAGAGATTTTGAGCAAGCTGCAGGTGAATCCGGTTGCCACGGTAGGCGAGGCGTTCGATCCGCGTCTGCATGAGGCGCTGGGCGCGGTGGAGCGGGACGATCTGCCCGACAATCATGTGGCCGAGGAGATCCGGCGCGGCTACAAATTGCGCGAGCGGCTGTTGCGCCCGGCGATGGTGCGTGTCGTACATAATCCAAAACAGAGAAGCGAATGAGTACAAGAGTGGCCAAAGCAGATTACTACGAAGTCCTCGGGGTTTCCCGCGAGGCCGGGGACCAGGAATTGAAGAGCGCTTATCGGAAGCTGGCGCTCAGATACCATCCGGACCGGAACCCCGGCGACCATGGCGCGGAAGAGAAGTTCAAGGAGGCCAGCGAGGCCTACCAGGTGCTGTGCGATGCCGACAAGCGCGCCGTGTACGACCGCTATGGGCATGCGGGCCTGAGCGGCCAGGGTTCCGGCTTTGGCGGCGGGCCATTTGCAGGCGGGGTGGACATTGGCGACATCTTCGGCGATCTGTTTGGCGAGATGTTCAACGTGGGCGGGAGCTCGCAGCGCGGGTCGCGGCAGAAGCGCGGCGACGACCTGCGATTCGATCTGACTGTCGATTTCGAGGATGCCGTCTTCGGCAGCGAGACCGAAGTCAGGGTCCGCCGGCTTGAAACTTGCGCCACATGCCAGGGCAGAGGCAGCGCCTCCGGCCGCGGGCCAACCGTCTGCAGCCAATGCCAGGGGCGGGGCCAGCTTCGCTACCAGCAAGGGTTTTTCTCTGTGGCGCGGACGTGCGGCGCGTGCGGGGGCGCGGGCTCCGTCATCGGCGATCCCTGCCAGACCTGCCGCGGCGAAACCCGCGTGACCAGCGAGTTGAAGCTGAATGTCAAGGTGCCGCCCGGTGTGGAGGATGGAACCCGCATTCGCTATTCGGGCGAGGGAGACGCAGGCCGCGCCGGCGGTCCAAAGGGCGACCTTTATATTGTGCTCGCGGTGCGGGCTCACGAGTTTTTAGATCGCAAGGGCAACGACCTTCACTGCGTGATTCCGATCAGTTTTCCGCAGGCTTCTTTGGGCGCGGAGATCGAAATCCCCGGCATCGACGGCCCGGTGAGCCTGAAGATTCCCGAAGGCACGCAGAGCGCCAGGGAGTTACGCATTCGCGGACGGGGCGTGCCTTATCTGAACGAAAAGGGACGCGGCGATCTGGTGGTGAAGGTGGTGGTGCAGATTCCCAAGAAGCTCACCCGCGCCCAGCGCGATCTGATAAAAGAGCTGGCTGAGTCGCTGAGCGTTGAAAATAAACCAACCTCGCCGGGGCTGCTGGACAAAATGAAAGACTTGTTCAACTAGCGCGGGGTGGTTCGAATTGGATGCCGCGGTCAAAGCGCAAGCATTGCTATCACTGCTACCGCAATGCCTATCCACTGGCTGACGCGGTCAGTGAGGGCAAAAGCCACTGGGTCTTCATCGAGATCGCCGCGCGAGGCGAGCAGCCAGACGCGATTGAGCCACAGAATCATCAGCGGGACAATGAGCCAAAGCAATCTCGGCTGGCGGTAGAGCTTCACCACATCGGGTCCACTGATATAGATGGCGAAGACGACCACCGCGGCATAAGCACTGGCGGTGCCGAAGCTGCGCATCTGCGGCAGATCGGCAAGCAGGTAGCCGCGCCCGTTGTTTGGCGTCGCACTGCTTGCGCGCAGGTTTTCGAGCTCGGCAAAACGCTTGACGATGGCCAGCGAGAGAAACAGAAACATGGAGAAGCCGGCCAGCCAGTGGGAGATTTGCGTCTGGGTTGCCGCGCCTCCCGCCAGCAGGCGAAGAATATACAGGCCGGAGAGAATCATCACATCCAGCAATGGAATGCGTTTCAGAAAGCCTGAGTATGCGAACGCCGTTGCAAGATAAAGAAGCAACCATCCGTAGAACGCGGTGGGAAGAAATCGCGCAAAGGAGAGCGCAAACAGGAGAAAGACCACAACGACACCGACCCCGGCAAATGGGGACAGATCGCCCGCGGCAAAGGGCCGGAGCCGCTTGCGCGGATGGCGGCGATCGGTTTCAATGTCCAGCAGATCGTTGACAATGTAGGCCGCTGAAGCGGCAAGCGAGAAACAGTAGAACGCCGCGACCGCCCTGAGCATCTGACCCATGCTCAAACTATGAGAGAGAAAAAGCGGCACAAAGATAAGCAGATTCTTGGCCCATTGGTGTAACCGCAAGGCTTTTATCAGGGACTTGAGGGGATGTGTGCGCTCCTCGAATGTGCGTGCGGGCCGGATGTTGCCAGCCTTGAGCGCCCGCTGCAAGCCGTGACTCGGGTTGGCCACCATGGCCTCGCGTGCCTGCGCCAGCAGCGGCAAATCGGGCGTGTCGTTGCCAATGTAATCGAACTCCTGCGAGCCGAGGCAGCTGCGAAGGCCGTCCAACTTTTTCGATCCGGTCAAATTGTTAGCGCCGTCTGAGCCCAGCACACCGCTGAAGATTCCCAGATGGGTTGCCACGCGGTTGGCCAGCGCAGCGTCCGCTCCGGTGGCGAGATAGATGGCGCGGCCGTGTGCGCACTCCTGCTGAAGAAAGCGAAGCAACTCGTGGTTGTAGGGCAGGTGCGCCACATCGAGTGAGATGGATTCAGTGACGAAAGCCTTGAACGCCGCTTTGCCGTGAAGGATTTGTGCGGGCAGCCTGAGCAGGAGCTGAGGACGCGACCTGGCCAGCACCAGCAACGAATCCACCAGCGTATCCGACTTGGCCAGCGTGCCGTCCAGATCGACGCAGAGCGGGACTTGCTCAGCATCGGGGAGGGCTCGGTTGAGGCTGGTATGGGGCAAAGGCTCACCTACAGGCGCAGGCTGACCTCAATGGCCTGAGCGGGAACATTTCAAGTATACAGGCGGTTTTGAGCAGATCGACCGGAGAGCAAATCCAAAATGAATCAAGTATTTTCGCAAATGTGAGCAATACCGAACTGTATTTCTCACTTGTTGATGCGACTCTAAGGGGTTACCCCTGCAAGTGTCCTCAGCCGCATTTTTAAATGTTTCATCTGTGCAGTTGCGCACCCCGTTACGGGGCCTCGATGAGCGCCGTTGAGGCTGACCTGGTTTTGGGCGTCCCTAACGGACACAGTTGTACACCGCAATAGACTGCCATGGAAAATTGCTCCGGTGGCGAGCTGCAAACGAAGTTAGATTTGATCTCCGGAAGAGAGTGATTGGTGGCGATGGAATACTCGAATTTAAAGTCGTTGCTTCGCTGGATGATCGTAGTTCCTATTCTGGTTACTTCATCGCTTGCCGGATTGCTCTTTTGGGAGACGTTCGACCTGAACAGATCCTTACAGTTGGTTGATCACACCGATCGAGTTCTCGACCAATCCGGGCATCTGCTCAAGTTGCTGGTTGACATGGAATACGCGAAGCGCGGCTATATCGCAACCGGCGACGAGAGCTTCCTTCGTCCGTATCTGGAGGGTACAAGCAAGTTCGATCCCGAGTACCAGGCGCTCTTTCAGTTGGTGGCTGACAGCCCCGCGCAGCAGCGACTGCTCAAGGAAGTTGATGCCGGCTATCGGGAGTCTGAAGAGGACGACAGCCGGATTATCGCCCTTCGGCGCGCGGGAAAGGCCGACCCCACTCTGATTGAGAACCGGCTAAGAAAAAGCAAGATGGACACCCTTCGAGATGACATCGCAGAGTTTCAGGGTGTGGAAGAAGGACTTCGCATCGAGCGCGTTCAGGCTGCACACCAGCGATGGATCGTTATGGTGACAAGCTGCCTCCTTCTGGGCTTGGGGTCTGGGGTTTTTCTGGCGCTGTTCACTCGATACCATGTCGAAAAGCTGGGCACCAAGCTGTTGCAGAGCGAAGAGCGCTGGACTGCGACTCTGGGCAGCATTGGTGAGGCGGTGATAGCAACGGACAGCGAGGGCCTAATCACATTCCTCAACCCCATCGCGGCCGCTCTAACCGGATGGCAACTGGAGGAAGCCCTGAACGAGCCGATCGGAAACGTGCTCAGGCTCCTCAACGAAGAGACGGGGATGACAGCGGACAATGAAGTGCTCCGTGTGCTCAAAGAGAAGCAGGTTTTGGCAGTGGCCAATCACGTGGACCTGGTGACAAGGGATGGACGCGAAATTGCGGTTGAGCACAGTGCCGCGCCAATCCTTGCCGGTGAGGGAAAAGTCATTGGTGTGGTGCTGGTGTTTCGCGACGTTTCGGAAAGGCGGCAAGAGCAGATAGAAACTGCCGAGCAGGCTGCACTGCTTGAACTCACGCAGGACTCGGTGTTTGTGATCGACATGGAGGGAGCTGTTCTTTTTTGGAGCCGCGGGGCAGAGGCCATGATGGGGTACACCAAAGCCCAAGCAGCCGGAAAGATCGCGCACGAGATGCTCTGCACCGAGTTTCCAATTCCGTTCTCTGAGATAAGAGATGAGCTGATGCGCGTGGGACATTGGGAGGGAGACCTGATCAAGACCGCTCGGGACGGCAGGCGCGTGGTGGTGGCCGGCCGCTGGGCATTGCAATGGGGCAAGCGCGACCAGGCGCCCAGGGTGCTGGTGATCAACAGCGACATCACGGAACGCAAGCGTGGGGAAGAGTCGCTCGTGTTGCAAAGAGAACAACTGCGGGCGCTCGCTGAACGTCTGCAATTGGTGCGGGAAGAGGATCGCAAGAAGGTCGCTCGCGACCTGCACGATCAAATCGGGCAAATTCTGACCGCGATCAAAATGGACCTATCCTGGATAAGCCGCCGTTTGCCGGAGTCGGAAGGGGAGGTACTCGCGAGGCTGAAGGAATCGATTCAGTTGATCAACGACGGTGTCAAGGCGGTGCGCACTATCTGCAGCGGTCTGCGCCCTGGAGTATTGGACGATCTTGGCCTGGCGGCAGCCATTGAATGGCAGGCCAGCGAGTTTGCGTCGCGTAACGGTGTCCAATGTCTGGTCTCGGTTCCGCCAGTCGATTTGCATCTGGATGGCGATCGCGCCACCGCGACATTCCGAATCTTTCAGGAGTGTCTGACGAATGTAATCCGGCACGCGCAGGCAAAGACGGTGCGCGTCGCCCTGTGCGAGGAAAATGAGAACATCGTCCTGATGGTCGAAGACGACGGAATCGGTTTCAGCGAATCCAACTTATCGAATTCTTTCGGGTCATTGGGACTGCTGGGCATGAAAGAACGTGCGCAGTTCTGCGGAGGCGACGTACAGATAACCAGTTCTCCCGGCAAAGGGACGACGGTCATCGTGCGCGTTCCCGTTGATATTCCACGCGCTGAGAGGAGCGAAGCATGCATATCCTGATCGCGGACGACCATGCCGTTGTGCGTCGTGGACTGCGAGAGATCCTGACGGATACTCTTCCCGGCGCTGACTTTTCCGAAGCCTGCAATGGGGACGAGGTGTTGAGCGGCCTTGGCAAAGCTCAGATTTCAATGCTGGTGCTGGACATCAATATGCCTGGGCGCAGCGGGATGGACGTTCTGCGCGATGTAAAGCACACATTCCCGCGGTTGCCGGTCATCATATTGAGTTGCCAGCCGGAGGAGCAGTATGCGGCGCGCTGCCTGCGGGCCGGCGCGGCCGCCTACATCAACAAAGAAAGCGCCCCCGAAGAACTGGCACTGGCGACAAAGAAGATATTGAGCGGCGGCCGCTACATCAGTACCAGCCTCGCTGAAAAACTGATCGATAATCTGGATGAGTCCGCAGGCAAACCATTGCATGAGTCGCTCTCGGACCGGGAGCACGAAGTGATGAAGATGATCGCCGCTGGCACGCCCCTGACAGAGATTGGCGAAAGGCTTCATGTGAGTGTAAAGACCATCAGCACCTATCGAGCCCGGATCATGGAAAAGATGCGGATGACAAGCAACGCCGAGCTGACCCGCTACGCAATGACGCAGGGGCTGATCGATTAGGCTGGCCTGCCAGGCTATCGGGCCGGTGTAGGAAAAACCCTACCGCGAAATTGGATAAGCCCTACAAGGAACGCGGACTAAGCTGATGCCAATTCCTTGTTTGGCGGGATATCGTACCTATAGGTCGAAGTTACAGCCCGAAGAGCTGATGAAGCGATGAATATTCTGATAGCAGACGACCATGCAAACGTGCGGCGCGGGCTTAGAGAGATATTGCTCGATGCATTCTCGGGCGCTCATTTTTCCGAAGCTTCCAATGGGGATGAGGTCCTTGCCCAGCTGGTCGATTCTCAGCCGGACGTGCTATTGCTTGACATCAATATGCCGGGCCGCAGCGGGTTCGATGTGCTGAAGGATGTAAAGCATATCTACAGTCATCTCCCAGTGATCATGGTGAGTGTCCAGGCTGAAAGCCAGTATGCGTTGCGCTGTCTGCGGGCGGGCGCTGCTGAATATGTCAACAAGAACAGCGCATCAGAGGAACTGGTTCCGGCGATCAGAAAAGTCATGGAAAGCGGCGCAACGCTCAAGCGGAGCCTGGCTGGAATCTAATATTCCGTTTCTAAAGTTCGTCACATAAATCACCAAGTGCAACCACAGAGGCGAAGTGCAACCGCAGGTTGTTCGACTCCCTATGTCGCAAAAAGCGCGCAAAACCCCGCTCAGGGTGAGCAGTTCCATGCTCCTGATGAACGGGGCGGTTGAGCTTTGTGGTTTCTCGCCCATCGCTAGGAAAAAGCGATGGACGGGGCACGGTGCATTTGTGGATCGGACAGCGAGTTCATTGGAGGCGTAACCTGCCGACGCGAGTCAAGATGCTCAGAATGACAGGTAAATTATGAGAAGAACTTTTGCTTTCACATCTCGCCGGCTAACTCAAAGGTAATGGTTTCAAGCTTGTTTCCGGTGTAAGGAAAGTCCTACATAACCGATTTGCCAAAGCCTACAGCAACAACAGTTTTCGCTGATATTCACCCTTTTAGTTACTCGATATGTTGGATATATCGAAGTCGCAAAGGCTGACTTCAAGTCATAACCTTGCAAACACTCAGTAAGAATGAAAGGTATCAATCATGGCTACTGCTTTCGCCACAATGACGAGTACTGCGACCCGGGTTTCGTTGGGCCGTGATTTCCCACTGTCTCCGGTTTCGCATCACAACTTAACCATCGTACCGAAGCGGAATGACACCTCACGGCGCTCGGCGCCCGCATTCGATGTTGTGGATTTCCTCAGCAGGTTCTCTCCCGGAAAAACCAGGCGCGAATACCTGGCCGGTGAGTACATCTTCTCGCAGGGCGACCCGGCCAATGCGATCTTCTACATCCAGAGTGGCAAGGTGAATCTCACGGTGGTATCGATGAACGGCAAGGAAGCGGTAATTGCCCACCTTCCAGAGGGTAGTTTTTTCGGTGAAGCCTCTCTGGCGGGTGAGGCCAATCGCATGTCTTCTGCGAGCGCTCTTCAATCCGCCACCATAGTTCGCATTGAAAAATCGGCCATGCAAAGTCTGATGCATACCGAGCAGGAGTTTGCCCAACATTTCTGCCAGCACCTGCTCGCCCGCAACATCCGCATGCAAGCCGATCTGGTGGATCACTTATTCAATTCCAGCGAAAAGCGGCTGGCGCGCTTGTTGATGATGATGGCTAACTTCGGCCAGGAATCGAAGCCTATTCCGGTCATCGTAAAGATCCGTCAGGAGACGCTTGCGGAGATGATTGGCACGACCAGATCTCGCGTCAGTTTCTTCCTCAACAGGTTTCGCGATCTCGGCTATATTGACTACGACTGCAGTGGGATGCGTATAAATAAGTCACTGGTTAACATTGTTCTGCACGACTGAGCGCCACCCTGGCGCCTGGGCCGATGTGTGGAGCGTGTTTCAAAAAAGTGGGCGCGGCGGTGAGATGGGTCGTCCCCCAGGGGTTAAAACCCCTTGCTATTCTGGCGCTTTTCGGCACGCACGACTGAAGTCGTGCCCTGACACAAAGCATGTTTTTGAAACGCGCAGTAGTGTTTGTAGCCAAGCCTTCAGTAACTCATCAACAATCAGGCTATGATTTGCAGGGACCGTTCATACCGTCCGGCTGCGCCTCAGGGTCTACCTTTTCTTCGTCGGCGGGCCATTTCGGGCCACCGCGGCCTTTACCAGCGCTTTAAATGCGCGCGTGTCGACCTTCTCCCCCTGGTGAATGTCGATGGCCCTTCGCGTGTTGCCTTCAAGGCTGGAATTGAAGAGGCGCGATGGATCCGGGATGCTGGCCCCGCGGGCGAACGTCAGCTTTACGGCGTTTTTGTACGTCTCCCCGGTGCATACAATCCCGTGGTGCGACCAGACCGGAGTGCCCATCCATTTCCACTCCTCGATCA
>Ga0302319_10012464_pt1 | contig 16033 bp, 16 predicted proteins | sample Bog_T0_2_FD_203319 | JGI IMG/M metagenome (GOLD analysis project Ga0302319, IMG submission 203319) | Peat permafrost microbial communities from Stordalen Mire near Abisko, Sweden - Bog_T0_2 | ecosystem: Environmental > Terrestrial > Soil > Wetlands > Peat | place: Sweden: Abisko, Stordalen Mire...
TGCGCCGGGTCGCGGTTGTTCGTGCAGGAAGGGATTTATTCCAAGGTCATCAAGAAATTGCGCGACCGCATCCAGACCTTGCGCGTCGGCAATCCGCTCGACAAAAACACCGACATCGGAGCGATCAATTCGTCGGCGCAATTGGAAAAAATAAAATTGCTCGTGCAAAGCGGCGTGGACGAAGGCGCGGAACTGAATCAATCAAGTTGTTCGCTTCCCGCAAAAGGTTTTTGGTTTCCGCCGACGTTTCTCACAGGCGTCACGCACGCGCATCGCGTGGCCTCGGAGGAGATCTTCGGACCCGTCTTGAGTGTGATGACGTTCCGCACGCCGGAGGAGGCGTTCGAGCGCGCGAACAACATTCCCTACGGCTTGAGCGCGGGCGTGTGGACGGACAAAGGCAGCAAAATTTTCAAGATGGTCAGCAAGCTGCGCGCCGGCGTCGTCTGGGCGAACACCTACAACAAGTTCGACCCGACGAGTCCGTTCGGCGGCTACAAGGAAAGCGGCTTCGGTCGCGAGGGCGGATTGCACGGGCTGGCGGCGTATTGCAAATTGGTGTGACAGTGGGATGCCCATGAATCAGAGCAGCCCACGGAGCAGCGGGTGGCAGTCCGGACGTCGACTTTTTTGCTTCAAATTTGCATTGCCACGCGTGTCGCGCGGATTTAACTTGGAAGTCACAATTAAATTTACCCTATGTCGAACGCTGGAAAAGAAACACCGTCGGCGGCGAACGATTTGCTGAAGAATTCCTCGCTTTACCGCGAATTTCAGGCCGAGCGCGAGGAAATCCTCCGGCACAAATGGATTGAATCGGAGAAGGCCGGGCGCGATATCGGCTTTGAACAGGCGCTGACGGATTGGATCATCAAGCATCGCGCAAGCTGGCGCAAAGCCCGTCAGGTCGCCGCGAGCAATTAAAAAACGGTTCCTTTAACGCCGCCCCGCGAGGTGGCGAAGGAAAATATGGAAACGAAACGCATCACGCGAGCTGCCTCCGCACACCGGCGGAGTGTTTCGCGATTTTTCTTTTTCAATTATTCATCATCCTCGCAATCATCGTCGTCCTCATTTTTATTTTTGAGGACGAGAATGACGATGAGCATGAGGAGGATTTTTCCAAATGCCTGAAGCCAACGTAATCCTCGACGCTAACGCAATTGGCCGCGCGCTCACGCGCATCGCGCACGAAATCGCCGAGCGCAATGAAAATTCCGCCGAGGTCGTGCTCGTCGGCATTCCCAAAGGCGGCGTACCGCTCGCCCAACGGCTCGGCGCAATTCTCTGCGAAATCTGGAAGCAAGCCGTGCCGACCGGCAGCCTCGACGTTTCCATGCACCGCGATGACCTTGAACGGCGCGCCGCGCCAAAAATTCATCCGACGGAAATTCCTTTTGACGTGACCGGCAAAACCGTCGTGCTGGTGGACGACGTATTGTTCAGCGGCCGCACAATCCGCGCGGCGATGGATGCGCTAAATGATTTTGGCCGGCCAAAAAAAATCCAGCTCGCGGTGTTGGTTGACCGCGGCCATCGCGAACTGCCGATCAAGGCGGATTTCGTCGGCAAAAATGTGCCGACGGCGGCGAATGAAAAAGTTCATGTGCGGATTGGCGAAAAAGACGAAGTGATTTTGGAACGAAAATGAGCTGGACCAAAAAACATCTGCTCGACATCGAATCGCTCACGACGGACGAAATCGTCACCGTGCTCGATACCGCGCGGGCATTCAAGGCCGTCGGCGAGCGCGCGATCAAAAAAGTCCCGGCGTTGCGCGGGAAAACCGTCGTCAATCTTTTCATCGAACCATCAACGCGCACGCGCATCAGTTTTGAACTTGCGGCGCAACGGCTGACCGCCGACATCGTGAATTTTTCCGCCGACGCCTCGTCGTTCAAAAAGGGCGAGACGCTCAAGGACACCGCGCGTAATCTCGAAGCGCTCAACGCCGATTTCATAATCATCCGCCACAGCGCGAGCGGTGCGCCGCATTTTCTATCGCGCGTCGTGAACGCCAGCATCATCAACGCCGGCGACGGCGCGCATGAGCATCCGACGCAGGCGCTGCTCGACGCTTTCACCATCCGCGAGCACAAGGAAAAAATCGCCGGGCTGAACGTGACGATTCTCGGCGACATCCTTTACAGCCGCGTCGCGCGCTCGAACATCTGGGCGCTGACGAAACTCGGCGCGAAGGTGACGTTGTGCGGTCCGTCAACGCTTGTTCCGAAAACTTTTGAGCAGATGGGTTGCCGCGTGACGCACAATGTTGACGACGCGATTCGCGACGCTGACATCATTCATTTGCTCCGTATCCAGCACGAGCGCCAGCGCAAGACGATGTTTCCGAGCATCGGCGAATACACGAGTCTGTTTGGCCTGAACAAGGCGCGGCTTGCCAAAACCAAACCCGACGCGCTCATCATGCATCCCGGCCCGATCAATCGCGGCGTGGAAATTGATAGCGAAATTGCCGACTGCGCCCGTTCATTGATTTTGGAGCAAGTGACGAACGGTCTTGCCGTGCGCATGGCGGTTTTGTTTTTGCTCAACGGCGGCAAAGGGCCGGGTGAAGTGACCGGTTAAAGTGTTTAATCGTTGAAGCGGAAAAATTATCAGCACGATTCAACCATTTAACATTTCAACGAGTTTCAAATCCCAATCGGGTGCCACGCGGTTTTGAATTCCACCGTGTCGAGAATCCAATACGGGTCTTCCACTTTCGCGGAAAACCAATCGGCGGCGGCGTGATTTGAATAACGCTTGAGATTCGTCGCGACGCCGGCTTGCAGTTTGGCGCTGATTTCAGGATCGCCCGCGCCGTCCACAATCGCGTTCACGTCCATGTGCGTGGCGATGTGCGGGACGAGTTCGGCGCGTTTGCCGGTCAAAATATTGACCACGCCGCCGGGCAGATCGCTCGTCGCGAGAATTTCGGCGAAAGTCGCGGCGGGCAGCGGAAATTTTTCGGACGCGACGACAATCGCCGTGTTGCCGCTCAAAATCACCGGCGCGACGAGCGACACGAGCGCGAGCAACGATGGTTCGTCCGACGCGAGCACGATAACCACGCCGGTCGGTTCGGGCGTGGTGAAATTAAAATGCGAAGACGCGACCGGATTCACGCTGCTGAACACTTGCGAGTACTTGTCCGTCCAGCCCGCGAAATGCACGAGCCGGTCAATCGCCAGCGTCACTTCACGTTTCGCCTTTGCTGCGCTGACATTTGTTGAACGTGCAATCTCCGCGACCAGTCCGCTCGCGCGGTTCTGCAACATTTCGGCGACACGATAAAGAATCTGTCCGCGATTGTAGGCGCTGGCCTTGTTCCAGCCGTCAAATGCGGCTCGTGCGGCGACAACGGCATCGCGAAAATCTTTGCGCGAGGCATACGCAAAATTATCAAGCGGTTCGCCCTTTGCGGATTTCGCTGGCAGATAACGACCGCTTTCGCTGCGCGGAAATTTTCCGCCGAGGTAGAGCTTGTAAGTTTTTTTGACGTCGAGTCGCGTGCTCATTTTGGATTTGTTTTGCGCCAGGCGTTAAATTTTCGGTTAAAACTTCCGATAAGGCAACAACTCTTGTGCGCGACAACGCATCGTCATTCGTTATGCGGAATCTGGATGGTGCTGCCACCGATGAATTCGCGGATGACGGCGTCGCCGGGAATCAGTTCGAACGTCTTCACCTGCTCGCGCGTGAAGCCGGCGACGGATTCGAGAAGTGCCTTGACGCGGTCGTAGCGGATGCGCGCGTCGAGAAAACCGGCGTAGGGCGCGAAGTCTTCCGGTTGCGGCAGCAAGCCGCCGTCGCCGAGGATAAACGGCTTGAGCGCGGGCAGATCAAATGGAAAGCCGCCATTGACGAAGTGGTCGCCCAAACCGGCGAGCGGAATGATGCTGAAAAGTTCACCGTAGCGGACATAGTGCCAGTGGAGAATCGTCCGCAGCGCGGTGTGATTGCGATGCTGCACGTCGCGCAACATGCGACGGATGAGCCGCACGTCGGTGAATTGCGTCAGGCGTTTGGTGCTGCCGTCGCCCTCGTAAAGCGCGTTTTGCGTTTCGATGTAGAGCCGGAATTGCTGCGCGGCGTCAATGCCTTCCGTGATCGGCGGATAAAATCCGTGCAGGCAGTCGAGCAACAAAATCTGTCCCGGCTCCAGCTTCACGAACTTGCTGCCGGTGCGCCGGCCTTCCTTGAAACTGTAAACCGGCTTTTCAATGGTTTTGCCGTCCAGCAACGCGCGCAGATGCTCGTTCAACAACTGGATGTCGAGCGCCTCGGGCGTTTCGTAATTACGGTCGTTGATCCAGTCCGTCGGGTGCTCGACGAGCGACCAGAAGTAGTCGTCCAGATTCAGCATCAGGAAACGCAGGCCGGCTTTTTCGAGCCGCTGGGTGAGCTTCACCGTCGTGGTCGTTTTGCCGGAGGAACTCGGCCCGCTCACCCAGATCATCCGCAGGCGGTCGCCGGCGTGCAGGCGCGACAAAACTTTTTGCGCCGCCTCGTCCAGCGAGCGTTCATAAACTTCCAGCGACGCGCCGATGACCTGCCGGATGCGACCGCTGCGGACGGCGTCGTTCAAGCCGGCCACGGTGTCCACGCCGTGCGCGCGGTTCCAGGTAAGAATTTTTTCGATCCGCTCGCACGGGAAGCCGTTGCCGGAAAAAGTTTCGGGCGTCAACGCGACTTCGCGCAGCCAGTGCCGGCCCCAGCGGTAACATTCGTAGGCATCGGCGGTCTTTTGAAAACCGTAGCTGCGGAGCGCGTGCAGCGCCTCGTCCTGAATCTGCTCAATGGTCGGCGGAAAATTGGAAATCAGATGATGCGGTTCGGAGTTGAGACAGACAATCGCGGTGTCGGCAAGAAACGTGGCGATGGCCTCGTCCGTGCCCTGCGCGCGGAAAATCTGGTCGTTAACGCCCGGCACGAAGTCATGCTGGAAGCCGCCGACGGATTCCGCCGCGCGCGCGATGGCCTGCCAGATGCGGTTGGCATCGAATTTCACCAGCGCGCGGTTCCGTTTCTGAACTTTGACAATGCGGTTTTGGACGGGCACGCGGCGACTATACCGGAGCGGCGGCGGCTGACAATGCCGTATGCACGGTCGCGCAAAAAAGGTTTCTCAGTGCCGCAGAAAAAGCCACCAGACGGCGACCGCAATGGCGGCGAGCACAAACAAACCGCAAACCAACTTGATCACGAAGTGCGCGATTTTGAAGGCGAGCCAGAGCGCGATCAACGCGGCCACCGCCAGCCCAATCAGCCACGCCGGTGAAAGCCCGTTCGTGATGGCCGGTTCATTCATGTTGCTCAATTTTTCTCAAACCGCCATGCCTGGCAGCAGGTGCGCGTCACTTGGTTTCGGGCTGGTCGGTGAATTCAATCACGTCGGCAGTAACCGTGAGTTTGGGAACGGAAAAGAGAATGAGGTAAAGAACAGACCTGTCTTCCATTTCGTTGGAGAGCGCGACGGCCCGGCCTTTCAGCGGCTCGGACACGGAGGCGTAAAGTTTTTGTTTGGCGTCCGCGTAATGCGGGCTGGCAATGGGAATGATGCCCAGAATCCGGAAGCCATGGCTGCTGCCTTGGGCACCGGGTTGAATGAGCCTGTAATTTTTCCCCGTCAAAGCCACCGAGGTCGCCGTGCTTTGGCCCATTTCGACGCGCGAGGAAGAACAGCCCGTGGCCGCGAGAACCAACGCCACACTCGCGGCGCACAACCCCGCCTTGAGGAATGCTAAAGAATTTCGCTTCATAATTGTCAACCTTTCCGCCGCGCTTTCTGATTGAAAATCGCCGCGCCAAAAAAACCTGTTTGATCAACTTTGCGGGCGGGAGAATAGTCTGCCCGCCGCACATTTTGCAAGCGCCTTTGAAAAAATTTCCGGCAGTTTCCGCCCCGGTCATCAACCTTGCTGACAGTCCGCGCCGACTCGTGTAAATTTGGGCCATGCTAGGTTTGACATACCAATCGTCGTCCGCCCATCGTCGGCCTCTGCCATGAACGCCGATTCGACCGGTAAAAATCTGCGCCGTCGCGCCGCGCCGTTCACCGAGGCTGGCGCGTGGCGCGACGTGGGGAACGGCTGGCAGCCGCTGTTCGGCAATTTTCGCGGCGTCGGCTACAGCATTGAGTGGCACGATTTTTTTGCGCGGCGCGAATTCGATTGGGCGGCGAGCTTTCATCCCGGCTGCGTGGAACTGTGTTTGAATCTGGACGGCCATGGCTTCGTCAAGGGCGGCGGCTCGCGCGCCGAGTTCGCGCCGAACTCGGCGGGTTTTTATCACCGTGCGAACGGCGGCGCGGTGCTTTTGCGCTCGATAAGTTCGGCGGTGAGGCGCTGTGGCTGGACGGCTTCGCCGCGAATCAGCTTCATCATCATTTCCATCGCGGTCACACCCAGGCGGAATTTGGGCTGGCTTACGGTTGTCAGCGGCACACGGAAATGTTCCGCCATCAGTACGTTCCCAAATCCGGCGATGGAAATGTCGTCGGGAATTTTCATTCCTTGGGAGAGCAATGTTTCTGCGGCACCGACCGCGACGAGGTCGCTCACGGCCTGAACAGCGGTGGCGTTGCAGACTTCGTTGAGCATCTGCAACGCGGCTTTGGTGCCGTCTTCAATCGTGTTGCCGGCGGCGAAAACCAGTTTGTCGTCAGGTTCCAGACCGGCTTCGCGCAGCGCGCGGCGATAACCTTCAAAACGGTCATGCGCCCACGGCGCGGCGGGCGGCCCGGTGAAATAGGCGATGCGCCGGTGGCCGAGCCGGACGAGATGCTTGGTGACGTTATAGCTGGCGACAAGTTCCTCACCCTCGACGCCGGGGAAATTACGGCAGAACGGCGCGGGCGGCCCGAGCAGGATGGTCGGAATTTTCCGCGCGGTGATTTCCTGATAAATGCGCGCTTCGGATTCAAACCGGTATACCGGTGTGATGAAAAGTCCGTCCACGCGCCGCGAGAGCAGGCGGCGGATGACGGCGTTTTCGCGCTCCGGCAGGTTCAAGGTATGCGCGAGAAGGATGTCGTAGCCGAGTTCGTGCGCGCGTTCCTCGATGGCGAAAACGACCCGCGCGTAAATCGGGTTGGTGCTGGCCGGAATGACCAGGCCGAGGAGCTTGGTTGTTCGGGTTCGCAATCCCTGCGCAGAACTGTCCGGCACATAACCCACCTGCTGCGCAAACGCCTTGATGCGCGCCTTGGTGGCCGCCGACACGTCCGGCGCGTCGCGCAGCGCCTTAGAAACGGTCATCACCGAGACGTTGGCGTGTTGGGCGATGTCTTTGAGTCTAACCATGTGATTCGTCAAATCATCGAATCGCTGAACGGGATTTTGCTTCTATCCCAGCTCGCGATTCAAAGATGTATCGCTTTCATTTCAAAAATAAGTTCCGCGCCAGTGCAGCTTGCGGCGCAAGGCCTCCAGAAACGAACCGTCCGCCAGCCGTACGAGCCGCACGGTGCGGCGGCTCCGGCGGATCGTCACCTCGTCGCCCGCATCCAGTTCCGCCACCACCTGCCCGTCCACGCTCAAGATCGTCGCCGAAGGCAGCGGACGGACGGGCTTGACGCGGATGGCCGAAGACAGCGGCAAAATGATGGAGCGGTTTGAAAGCGCGTGCGGACAAATCGGCGTCAGCGCAAAAACCTCCGCCGTCGGCAAAACAATCGCGCCGCCCGCCGCCAATGAATACGCCGTCGAGCCGGTCGGCGAACTGATGATCAACCCGTCACAGCGGTAACGCGTGATCAATTCACCGTCCACGCTCACGTCGAGCGCGATCAGCCGCGAGACCGCGCCCCGGCTGATCACGATGTCGTTCAACGCCGTTTCGCGGATTTTTTTTCCTTTGCCGACGCCCGTGACTTCGATGAGGGCACGGGGTTCAAAACGGTAATCACCGCGCCAGATGTATTTGAGCGCCGCCGCCAGTTGGTCCGACGGCACGGCGGTTAGAAAACCCAGGCCGCCGATGTTCACGCCCAGCAACGGCGTCGGCGAACCGGCCATTTGCCGCGCGGTGTGCAGCATCGTGCCATCACCGCCGAAGACAACGAGCAAATCCGCTTCGCGCGCGACCGTCGCGACATCGGGCCGGGCGGAATCTTTCAGACCGGCGAAGCGGGCGGTGGCGGCGTCGCACAGCACCTTTCGCCCGCTGCGCCGGATGAGCCGCGCAGCGGCGCGCACGATGGCCGCGCAGCCGGGTTTGTCCACATTGCCAATGAGGCCGACGCGTTTGATTTTTTCAACCGGTTTTTTCAATCAACACCAAAAATTCTTTGTTCCCGGCCGGGCCGAGCAACGGGGATTCAACCACATCGCGCCAGCAAAGGCCAGTCTGCGCGGAAACAAATTCGCGCAACTCCCGCAGCACGCGTTCGTGGATTTCGGGATCGGTGATGACGCCGCGACCTTTGTCCGCCTCCGCCCTACCCGCCTCGAACTGCGGCTTGATGAGCGCGACAATTTTGGCGTCCGGCTTGAGCAGCGGCGCGGCGGGCGGCAGGATTTTTTTCAACGAGATGAACGAGCAGTCAATCACGGCGAGGTCGGCGGGCGCGGGAAAATTTTCCGGCTTAAGAAAACGCGCGTTCGTTTTTTCCATGACGACCACGCGCCGGTCGCGGCGCAATTTCCACGCAAGCTGGCCGTGGCCGACATCCACGGCGAAAACTTTTTCCGCGCCGTTTTGCAACAGGCAGTCGGTGAAGCCGCCGGTGGAAGCGCCGAGGTCGAGCGCAACGAGGCTGTTCACGGCGAGTTGAAAATGCCGGAGCGCGTGTTCGAGCTTGTGGCCGCCGCGGCTGACATATTTTTCCGGCGCGTCCAGGGTCAATTCGTCTGCCGGCTTGACGGCATCGCTGGCCTTGTGCGCGGTCTGGGAATTGACGCGGACCTGGCCGGCGAGAATGGCGCGCTTGGCCTTTTCGCGGCTTTCGCAAAGGCCGCGTTCCACCAGCGCTTGATCGAGACGGGTCACGGAAATGATTATCAAACAAATTTTCAATTAACGCAGTCATAATTTGACATTGCATCAATCGCCGGTCGCCGCCGGGAAATCGCCACCGACATTTGGGAAAACGCCGCCACCAACAGTCGGGGTATTGCAAACGAGATGTCAAACGGAGCAAATGACATGTCAGATGCCACAAACGACATATCAGATGGAGCATTTGACATGTCAGTTGTGGCAAACGACATCTGGAAAATGACGGCTTACACGCCAAAACCTTCAAAAAACATCAAAAATGGCTATTTTTGTGGCTTTGGCGGAGAAACAGAAGCCGCCAATTACGAGTAATGCCAAAGTTGAAGGTTCGGGAACTGCAAAAGGAGAAAATTGGATGTCATCTATATTCCAAGCATTATTAAGTCCTTCCAATGCTGAAAATGTCAGTTGTTCACTTTGACCGGCAAAAGCTGAAGGAATATTGCCGCCATACAGAGTCGTGCGATTTGCTCCAGTTGAGAGCGCGAAAAATGGTATGTTTTGACCACCCAAAGAAACCAAAAGAGTTCCTGCAGGTTGCCCGTTATCTTGAGACCAAAAAAGAACCGATTCTGCGGATGCTGGCACTATGCCAGTTTGGCTAATTGATGCGGATGTTGCTGTGTCTCCTCCGTATAAATAAACACTAAAATTCCCATAAAGAGATGAGGGGAATCCATTGGTGCCGAGAATGGACACACTGCTAGAACCGAGAGAGGCAGAATTGTATAAAATATCATATGGTCCAATAAAACCGGTCGCAGTCCATCCGGGAATAGCGTTGCTGGCATAAACAGCGTTTGGATAATAAGGGCTTGATGGGTCGGCTGTGATAACAGCGTTTTCAAAATTCAAGTTCACGAAACCTTGCCCTTGTGCGCTTTGCCACAGGACGAGTGACGCGAATAAAATTTTAACTAAAATTTTCACTCCCTAAACTTGTAAGATTTTCGCCAGCGACAAAGGCCGAGAAATTTTCGCTACAGCCCCGTAGCTAAAGCTACGCAAATATGCTTTTGATTTTAGTTTTACATCTGTTTGAACTGTCGCGCCGGTTTTACGCCTTTCCCCGAAACTTGCCAAGAATTATTTTTACAGAAGTTGCGACGAAGCGTCACAAGCGCGTGCCGCTGGTGTAGACGCGGTTCTGGACTTCGCGGAAGCTTTGGAGAAAAAGATTGTTGTCGGCGACGGCTTTTTCGACGAGCTGTTTGAGCAGGAACATTTCAGAGCTGTTGATGACGGCGTGGACGCTGTGCTTGAAGGCTTCCATCGGCATGAAGGTCTGGAACGATTCGCCGAGCAGAAAAACGGTGGCGTGGCGGCGCTGGTTGACGGGCATTTCCTGCAACGCCTTGAGCGTGAGATTTTCCTCGATGGTGTTGGCACCGAAACGCTCCTCGACGATGACGACTTGATAATGCGCCTGGCTGAAGCGAACGAGGAAATCACTGTGCGTCGCGGCGGTGTGAACCTTGTAGCCGAGTTCGTTGAGCGACTGCTTGGCGGCTTCGAGCCATTCCGGCGTGGAGAACGCGATCAAGGCCGGCTTGTCATCGGTGCTGACGAAATCGAATGAGCCGTTCATAATTATTGGTTATTTGATTTTGAGGACGGGCGGCGGGACTGCGTTCACCGGGGCTTTCATGCGCAGCAAACCGGCGGTCGAGGCCAGTTCGCCGCGCGATTTTTTGACGTTGTCAATGCCGCGCGACACGACGCTGCGTTTGGTGCAATAAAGCAGCGCGGTCTCCTCGGTGATCAATCCCTGTTCGTAGGCTTCGAGGCAGGCGTCATCAAACGTGCGCCAGCCGAAGGGATAGCTGGCCTCGATGATTTCGTAAAACGTCTTGCCTTCGCTCTCGCCGAGGCGGATGGTTTCCTGCGTGCGCAAATTTGCGCCCATGACTTCGAGCAACGCGAACCGCGCGCCGCCGATTTTTGGGACGAGCCGCTGGCTGATGACCCAGCGCAGCGAGTCGGCCAGACGGATGCGGATTTGTTCCTGTTCTTCGGGATCAAACATGCCGAGGATGCGGTTGACGGTTTCGCCGGCGTTGATCGTATGCAGCGTGCTCAAGACCAAATGGCCGGTCTCCGCCGCGCTCAAGGCGATCTTCACCGTTTCCTGGTCGCGCATTTCGCCGACGAGAATCACCTTCGGCGCCTGGCGCAGCGCGGCGCGCAGGCCGTTGGCGTAGGAATCAAAATCAATGCCGAGTTCGCGCTGGTTGAACGTCGCCTTGATGTGCGGGTGGACGTATTCGACCGGGTCTTCAAGCGTAACGATGTGAACCGGCTTGAAACGGTTGACCTCGTTGAGAATGGACGCGAGCGTGGTGGTCTTGCCGGAGCCGGTCGCGCCGGTGACAAGCACGAGGCCGGTTTTTTCCTTCGGGATTTCCTTGAAGATGGGCGGAAACTTCAACTGGTCGAGCGTCGGGATGACGGTGTTGAGCTGGCGGCAAACGACGGAATAATTTCCGCGCTGCGCAAAGACATTCACGCGGAAGCGCGCCGTGTCTCCGAGCGCGTAAGAGGCGTCGCACGAACCGTGGCGCAGCAAATCTTCAATCTGCCAGAGATTGTCGCCAATGATGTTCAGCGCGATCATCTCGTTCTGAAACGGCGTGAGCTTTTCAATCAGCGGATCCAGCGCAACCGGCTTGAGTTCGCCATAGGCTTCGACCTGCGGCGGGCGGCCAGACGTGAAATTCAAATCGGAAACCTCCGGCTGCGACGCCAGCATAGTGGTCAAAATCTGATCCAGTTCGGGTCTCCGCATAAAATTATTATAGCGAGTCGTCTTCGTCCGGCGGATGCGCCAGCAACGGACGGAATTTTTTCCGGTCGTGCGCCTTGTCGTAGGCGTCCTCGGTGGAAATGCGCTTCATCCGCACATGTTCCATGATGTGATCGTCCATCTGCTGGTTGCCGAGTTTCTTGCCGACTTGGATCATGCCTTGAATCTGGTGCGTCTTGCCTTCGCGCACGAGGTTGGCGATGGCGGTGTTGAAAACCAGGATTTCAAACGCGGCCACGCGGCCCTTTTTATCAGTGCGCTTGAACAGCGTCTGCGCCACGACGCCTTTCAACGCCTCGGACAACGTCTGGCGGATCTTGTTTTGCTGGTCGGCCGGAAAAACGTCAATGATGCGATCCACCGTCTTGGCCGCGCTCTGCGTGTGCAGCGTGCCGAAAACCAAATGTCCCGTGGCCGCCGCCGTGATCGCCAGTTCAATCGTTTCCAAGTCGCGCATTTCACCGACGAGCACGATGTCCGGGTCTTCGCGCAACGCACCGCGCAAGCCCGACGAAAATGTCTTGGTATGCACGCCGACTTCGCGGTGGTTCACCAGACAGTTCTTGCTCTGGTGGACAAATTCAATCGGGTCTTCCAACGTGATGATGTGGTCTTTGCGCGTCCGGTTCGCGTAGTCCACCATCGCCGCGAGCGTGGTGGATTTGCCGGAGCCGGTCGGCCCGGTGACAACCACGAGGCCGCGGTGCAACATCGCAAATTTTTTCAGCACGGCGGGCAGCGGCGCGTCCAGCTTTTCAAAATCCTCGAACGACAGCACGCGGCTGGGGATTTGCCGGAACACCGCACCGATGCCGTTTTTCTCGTTGAAAAAATTCACGCGGAACCGCGAGATGTTCGGAATCTCGTAGCCGAAATCCACGTCGCCCGTTTCCTCGAAGGTTTTGATTTTGTAATCGGGCGCGATTTCATAGAGCATCGTCTTGAGCACGTCGTTTTCCAGCGGCGGATAATCCACGCGCTGCATCTCGCCGTGGATGCGCATGATCGGCGGGTTGCCCGACGACATGTGCAGGTCCGAAGCCTTTTGCTCGAACATCAAATTGAAAAACGCATCAATCTTTGCCATAAAATAATTGGTAACTGTTATGCCGACAAAAACCGTAGCTAAAGCCGCGCCAAATGCAAGCTGTCAACGCACTCACCGGTAAAATCCGCCAAGAAATCGCGGAACACGGCGTTTTATCCTTCGCCCGCTTCATGGAACTCGCGCTTTACTGTCCCGATTGTGGATATTACGAAGCAAAAAGAGACAACATCGGCCGGCGCGGCGATTTCTATACCAGCGTCAGCGTCGGCAGCTTGTTTGGCGAAATGCTCGCATTCCAATTTTCTGAATGGCTGGAGTCAGAAGTCAGAAGTGAGAAGTCAGAAGTTAGAATCGTCGAGGCCGGCGCACATGATGGAAAACTTGCCGCCGACATTTTGCACTGGCTTCAATCACACCGGCCAAAACTGTTTGAACAAATCGAATACATCATCCTCGAACCTTCCGTGCGCCGGCAATCATGGCAGCGCGAAACGCTCAAGACTTTTCCGAACGTCCGCTGGTTCTCGGATTTCGAAAACTTGTCACTCGCCACTCGCCACTCGCCACTTCACGGCATTATTTTCAGCAACGAGCTGCTCGACGCGTTTGCGGTCAACTGCCTCGGCTGGGACGCGGAGAAAAAAATTTGGTTCGAGTGGGGCGTCGCGAGCGACGGCGAAAAATTTGTCTGGGCTAAAATCCAAAAATCACAATTAAATCCGCCATCCGCCATCTGCCGTCTGCCATCTGCTTTTTTGGACGTTCTTCCTAACGGCTACACCATCGAGACGAGTCCCGCCGCCGAAAACTGGTGGCGTGCAGCCGCGAACATTTTGCAGCGCGGAAAACTTTTGACGATTGACTACGGATTCACCGATGACGAAATGTTCACGCCCGCGCGGATCAACGGCACCCTGCGGGGCTATTTCCGTCATCACGCCGCCGAGGATTTGCTGGCGAATCTCGGCGAACAGGATTTGACCGCGCACATCAATTTTTCCGTGATCCAAAAAATCGGTGAGGAAGCCGGATTGAAAACGGAAAGCTTCTGCACCCAACCGCAATTCCTCACATGCATTTTGGAAAAAACTCTGAAAGATAATTCCCTTGATGAATGGACCGAGCACCGCACGCGCCAGTTTCAAACACTAACCCATCCCGAACATTTAGGCCGCGCCTTCCGCGTTTTGGTGCAATCACGCCGCAGTTGACAAATCACCTAGTTGCCTTTGACCAAGCCTTTGACGAACAATATAAGCCCAAGGCATTTCCGCTACATTTTTTGTAAAAAAAATCTATTTAATTTGTAATAAACAACTTACAATCGGCATCGGATGCGTCCGAACTCTTATGTAGTTGGTAACGGTTTGGTTTGCATTTTCTCTCCGTTATGTTAGTGTTGTGTCCTGATGTTGGACAGGGATAGGATCCAAATTTATTTGTGAAAAATTGTATTGCTGTGTTGCTTTGTATGGTTTGGGCTTGTGGCTTGGCCAATGGTCAGGTGACGCAGCCGGTGGTGGCGGTGGAGGATTCGGAGCTGACGCGGGCATTGGAGGGGATGGCGGCGACGGGGGCGACGCCGAGCGGGTCGGGCTACACAGGGAACCAGTGGTTTATCAACCAGTGGCATTATTTTGTGTTGCCTGACGCGCTGAAGGAGGCGTTCAAGTCGGACGGGACGGCCTACACGGTGGTGGGGGACTCGAACATTTTGTCTGGGGTGCTGACCAATGCGAACGGGACGCCGCGTTATCCGATTCTCATCACTTTGGGTGCGGAGGCGGTGGACAACGGGGAGATCGCGGCGCTGACGAACTATGTGGCGGCGGGCGGATTTTTGCTGGTGGGCGGTTCTTCGTTCACGCGCAACACGAACGGGACGACGCGGGGTGATTTTGCGATTGCCAGTGCGATGGGGATCCACTCGGTGGTGCCGGCGTTGACGAACTGGTATTTTGACGACACGTTTGCCATCGCGGCCAACCACCGGCTGGTCACGAACATCCCCAGCGGGACGTGGCCGTGGCAGATGCCCGAATCGTCGGAGGAAATCTCGTGGCCGGTGGACACGCATCTGGTGGGCGAGACGCCCAACGCGGTGTCGCCGGGTCTGCCGCACATGCTGTGGCAGGTGCAATCGAGCAACGCGACGGTGGTGGCGGTGGGGGACAACAATCTGCCGTATGTTTTGGTGCAGCCGTATGGCAAGGGGTGGTTTATTTACGACGCGGCGTTGCAGCCGTTGATCGGGCACAGCGGCTGGGCGCCGGGGATGTATGCCTACACGATTTTCCGCAACGCGGTGCAGTGGGCGTTCCAGTCGGCGTCGCTGCCGGTGGTGAAGCTGAGTCCCTGGCCCTATCCGTATGATGCGGCGGTGATGTTCCGGCACGACATGGAGGCGATCCCCTCGGACATCATCTCCATCAACGGGTCGGCCAAGTTTGAATACACCAACGGCGCGAGCGGCGACTACTATTTCTGCAGCGGCGCGCTGCGGCTGGACATGCCGACGGATTCCAACGCGGTGATTGCCGCGCTGCAGTCGGCGGTCAGCAACTACGGCGCGACGGTGGGGCCGCACAATGGGGGGCTGACGAACATGAATCCGATTTACGGCCAGGCCCAGTCGCCGTTTTTGGGCGAGGGCCTGGTGCCGGTGGAGCCGAACGTGACGAATTTGATTAACGAGGGCTGGTTGACGGCCTTTGAACCTTACAGCAATCCGGTGCTTGCGCCGTTGAGTCCGAACGGTTTTGACTATGACTACTGGCACTGGGGCCCGGACGAAGTTCTGGATGTGACCAACCTGCCGTCCGGTTACGCGACCGGGGCGGCGTATGCGTTCACGTCCATATCGAATTCATTCAACGACATCGCGGCCTGGCACCTGACCAACGGCAGCCCGCGCGCGTGGGTGGCGCCCTATTTCAACGCGACGCGGGAAGGCTCCTACCAGTTGGAGCAGCAGCTGGGCGTCAAGATCACGGGCGACGACAAGCTGACGCCCTTTCCGCACTGGATTTTCTCCACGCAGACGGCCGACAAGTATTATTCGATCTTGAGCGAGCCGGTGAGCGACTGGTTTGTGACCTCGCCCTTTTCGCAGGTGGCGCAATCCATGGAGAACGGCCACACGCTGGCCACGGTCGAGGCGATGGTGGACGCGTATTACA
>Ga0302319_10012466_pt1 | contig 16032 bp, 6 predicted proteins | sample Bog_T0_2_FD_203319 | JGI IMG/M metagenome (GOLD analysis project Ga0302319, IMG submission 203319) | Peat permafrost microbial communities from Stordalen Mire near Abisko, Sweden - Bog_T0_2 | ecosystem: Environmental > Terrestrial > Soil > Wetlands > Peat | place: Sweden: Abisko, Stordalen Mire...
CCCCGCGAATTACCGCGACCTGATTCTGCGTTTCTATTGGGACGGGGAGACGGTGCCGAGCGTCGAGGTCCCGGTCGGCGATTTCTTCTGCAACGGCTGGAAGACCCGCACCAACATCCTGGCGCTGCCGATCAATGTGAATCCCTCGGGCGCTGGGATTCCGCGATGACGGATTTGAGGAGATGGCTGCGCGGATTGACCGGCTGAAAAACCCGCCATTGCGGCCGTATCGGGAACGATCCCACGGGAAGCCGCCGCCGGATATTTTTGATCAGCAGCGGCGGTAATCCTGAAGGGCAGGGGAGTGTGTGCTACTTTTGTTCTACTTTCGCCCCCTGGGAACTCAATCGGCATGGTTCCTTGCGAAAACGGTAAAAATGAAATTCTACCCTGTATACATCATGGTTTTCGTGTAATCGAATGCACCCCAATGAGACCCTGTGAAACCCCTTAAATCTGAATTTTGAGTCCAGCGCGTCTGCCAATTCCGCCACGCCGGCGTTGTGCTCCCTACCCGTTTACAGCGATGCAGAGTTCGCGCAACTGGAAAATGCGTGTGCTGCGGATTGGGGGCCGATTTAACGATGCTGAAGCGGCAGCGGAATACAGCCCTGCTCGCACCATGCCCGCAGGCCGTCTCCGCAGATATCCAGGCCGTTGGGCCATTCCAGCGCCCCGGCATGAACGAATACCCTGGCGAAGTACGCGGGGTCTTTGAGCGGATCGAAAAGCCACCTGGTTTCCGACTCGATTCACGGTTTGAAATCGAGGACGAAGGTTTTCCCGTCCTCGGATGCGATTTCGAGAACGAAACCGTTTTTCGCCGTTGCGGAATGCACAGAATGCAGTTTGCGCGGGATTTTCAAACGGCCAGCGCTTCGTCGCGCACAAAGTGCAGGCGAATGATTTTTGGCATTGGGCCGGGAGCGCCGTCCCCGAAATGACAATGCACCGCATCGCGCACCATCTCCCGCAATTCCTCGACGGTTTCGCCTTGGGTGGCGATGGCGTGGCCCAGTGCGGTGGCAACAAAACCGCCTTCCGCCTCGTCCTCGCTCACTTCAAAGATGATCTCGCTCATTGAGGGACTATCGCACGGCTATAGCCTGGCTTTCAAGCATGAGAAACCGCAGCCGACGGGTGTCGTGAATGCGTTCTGCATGGCTGCCGTCGTGGAAGTGAAAAAGAGTGTCTTCTTTGAAGGCAAAAACCAGTTTGGGCGCTCTGAGCTACAAACTGTTCTACTGCGCCCGAAATTGTTTGCCGGGACAGGTTTTGCATTTACGATCCGACTCCCCGGGAAAGCACGTTTCCGGCGGCGCCGGGAATTGCGCTGCCGCAGGCAGCCGGTTTCCCCCCCAGTAAAGCTCCCTTCCTCGTGACCACGACTGTAACCCCTACTCCTGACCATACGGCAGGTCCCGCTCCCAAGATCTTCCGGGTAGGCACGCTGGCATATACGCAGCAGGAGCTCTACGTCCTGTTTTTCTGGCTGATGTGGAATGAGTTCATGATCATTCTGCTTCAGGACCCGATCGGCTTCGGCGGTTTCCTGGAAAAGAACTACGGCGCGACCAATACCCAAATCGCCGCCTTCGGGACGCTTTCCACGATCCTCACGTGTTGGATCAATCCGGTCTTTAGCGTCTGGTCGGACCGGACCCGCACCAGATGGGGCCGCCGCCGGCCTTTCCTCCTCCTCTTCACGCCCCCGCTCGCGTTCTTCATCGCCTGCATGCCCTACATGCCGACGCTTGAGCATTACCTGCTGCGCTTTCCCTTCTTTCATTCCCTTCTGAATTGTATGCCGCTAAACGGCGCCGTCCTGATGGTCGGCGTTTGCACGCTTGCCATCAGTGTCTTCAATTCCATCGTTGGCACTCTCTTCAGCTACCTTTATTGGGATGTCGTCCCACAGGAGGTATTGGGCCGCTGGACCTCGATGACGAGGATTGTCTCCGCGGTGGCCGGTTTCGGCTGGCAGTTTTTCTTTTTCGGAATGGCCGACCATCATTTGAAGGCGCTCTGCATTGGCGTCTCGATGTTTGCCCTCATCGCCTATCTTATCTCCATCTGGAAAGTGAAGGAAAGCGAGTATCCCCCCGTCGATGCGCACGAGAAGGGCGGCGCATGGTTTGCGCCGGTCCGGGCTTATTTTGTCGAGTGCTTCAGCGATCCGTTCTATCTCTGGATCTTTGCCGGCTTCGGTTTTGCCAGCATCAACTGGGGCACTGGCAATTACATCGGCTTTTATCTCAAGTACAACCTGCACCTTGACTACGACACTATGGGGAAACTAAACGCATGGCCCGGCGTGCTCTCCATTGTGCTTGGCTATTTCCTTGGCTCGATGGCCGATCGGCTGCATCCCATTCGAATCTTTGCGCCAAGCTACATGGTCCTCTCCGCGATCTATGTCGGCGCCTTTTTTTTCGTCCATGACAAGTGGTCCTATCTGTTATGGAGCTGCCTCATCAACGTGGGGCAATTCACCGTTGGCATCACTTACGGCGCCCTGCTGCCCCAGATTTTTCCGCGTGAGAAATTTGGCCAGTTCTGTTCCGCCAATGCCAGCTGCTCGATGCTGATTAACCTGTTGCTCGGCATACCGATGGGCAAGTTATTCGATCTTCTCCACAGCTCCTATCGCTACGCCTATCTCATTGCCGCCTTCTCGATGGCCGGCGCCGGTGCGGTCTTCATTAAAGTCCATCGCAACTACGACGCCCGCCACGGCAAGGCTCCGGTGCCCCATGCCGGCTAGTGTGTATTAACAAGAACTGCAGCCATTACACATTTGCCTTCGCGGCAGCGTGTACTTGCACTTGCGCTTTAACCGGCTCGAACCGATGATCGCCGATACTCCAGCGAAGGCTTGCGCCAGCGGGAACTTTTATTGACATGGACATGCCGCCGTAGTCCGGCGTGTTCGGCGGAGAAGATATCGCTGTCTCCACGTCTTGCGTCGTAGGATTGTGAACCTCGACGAACGGAGTAGCGCCTTTGGCTTGCCCGTCAATTACGACGGTCACCTTCAGGTCTTTGTTGTCACAGACGAATATGTTCCCGACCCACATGCGGGGGGCCGTTTCTATCGGTTCCTGGAAGTAGGCAGTCCCGTCCAGCACCGGCACAAAACGAAACCACTTGCGAACTGTGCTATACACAGCAGCGCAGCCGTTGTCTTCCAGGCCCTTTACCTTGACCGGCAGATCGAAAAGCAGGTTTTGCGGGCCGAGTGTAAAGACTGTCTCGTTCCCTTTCGCCTTTGCCGTGAAGAAAAATACGGCGTCATCCAGCTCTCCGACTTCCATCTTGACAGGGTAGCCGTCGTGTCCTCCGCCAAAATTCAGCGCTTTCGCCGTATGATCAACCAAACGCTCACTGGCTTCTGCTGTGTCATTGCCATCTTCGCGATCATAAAAGATGCCCGAGGCGAAACGGTATTTCATTACTGTGCCCGCCTTTACCGCCATCCCTTTCGATCCGAGCCCGACCAACAGACGGTCGCCTGTCCACTCGCCAGTAATCCAATCTTTCGGGAAATACGCGCTATAGGTAAAATCGCTCTCCGCGGGCGCGAAAAAGGCGGGATGCCATCTTCCACAGGGAAACTGGGAAACATAACCCCCGCCGCTCAGCCGCCCGACAACGGTCGCGTCTTTTGTGTCATCATGGGATAATAACTCAGGCCCTTTCTGCGCATCGAGCGCGAGTACGTTACCCCCAAACCCGCGATTCTTGTCGCGCGGACAAACTAATTTCACCAACGGGATCGGGACGTCCGCCCCCAGCACGCAGTCCTTCTTGAAGCGATATTCCCCTTCATTCCAAATCAGGCCGCCTTCATAGCCGGCATTCCCTTCGATTGCGCGCCGATACCCCCAGATAAGATGATAATCCTGCCGGGCCCGGATGAAATACGAGGTGTGAGTGCGTGAGAAGTATTCATTGTCGGCAACGTCCCGATTAGTCCATCCAGGGTGTGCCCTGTCGGGCGAAGCGCAGTCCGACAACTTATCCATGAACATTCGGTCAATGACGATGTTCGTACTAGCCATACGAACGTCCAACACTTTGCCTTGAGCCAGTTTCGGATATTCCCCCACGCCTTCGATCGAGATGGTATCGGGTACGCTATGGCATACCGGCAGAGGGGCCAAGGGACCGGCACCGTCACGGGACATCTCTTCATAAATACCGCGGGGAGGGCTGGATGAGACAGGGAGCATCTGCTCGCTGTAAGGCCAGACGACCCCGACGCTTGTGTCCTGAAAATTTGCGTTGTCACCGCAGCGCATATGCCCTTCTGCGTATGTGTATACCCACCGACATGGTGAAAAGGCTTTGCGCCCGTGGACATCGATCACTTCCAGCATCAGATAGTGCTGCTTGTCCTTGGTCAGTTCGATGTCCTGCGAAAAATCCTTTGCTCCCTTTGCGTCAAACCGGCGAAAAACGCCTTGGTCGGCGTCATGGACTTTGATCTCGGCGATCCCGTCGTCCGCGTGCGCCATGAATCGGGCCACCACCCTTTGTGTCCCGCGCGTGTATCGCCAATTTTCCCCGCCCTGCGGGCCGAGCAACGTCCATTGGAGAATTTGCGGTCCCTGGCTTACGTACCCTGCCGGGTACCCTTCCGAACATGTCCCGATCAACCCCGCTTTTACATCAGTCAAACTGGGATAGCGCGTTGTGATGGTGGCCGCTGCCACTGCGAGTTCTGACGGGGAGTGGATCCGGGTGAACCCGGCAAGATCAAGGCGTCGCAAATCCCGTTGCGTCTTCCAGTACGCCTCGGTGTTGTCGGCAATCAAGCGATCCTTTTCGTAGGACAACGGAAAGGCGTGGTAATACCACATCAACTTTTCCGGATGACCGCCATTCTTGATCAGATTCTCATAAGACACCAGGGCCGATCCCCGGGTCCATCCGCATGATTCCGAAATATAGTTGAAGTATTGGTTGATCCGCTGACCATCCCATTGGGTGAACTTCTTATTGTGAGCGGTAATTGTTGACGCCGGAAAATTGACTTTATCGCCCCATAGAACCCAGCGGTTGTCCATGTGATCGTTGAACTCGATTCCCGGACAGGCGAAAAATGAGCCGTCCCGGGAGGCCTCCCTGCAATCCTTCTTCAACGCCTCCAGTTTCTCGGGCGTCAGCTTCTCGAGAGGATCGGAGAAAACCAAAAACGAAAGTCCTATCTCCCTGGCGGCCTTGACATAATCCGCCACGGTTCCTTCGCCATCAGAGTAACTGGTGTGTGCCCCCACAACCCCGCGCACTTCCGAATTCGAGCCGGATGCCGCTGGTGTTTTTCCGTATGGCCATACTGTCGCCTCCGGCCACTTTACCGGCAGAAAAGGTTTGACTTCACAGGTGCCGAATTGCGGATCGGGCAGGCATGGCGCAGCCAGCCATTTACAGGCGTTGACCACCAGCTTCATACCGTTCCCGGGGATCTTTCCATCGCCCGCTCTTTCCACGATATGCATCCAATTCTTTTTGCCATACTGATCCATCACATGCGAAATGAAGACCGGGTAGCAAACGACCCTGCCCTTTCCCAAAGCGCGCACCGCAACCACAGGCGGTTCTGTTTTGAAAGTCCCGGGACGGTCAGGCGCAAGGATATACTCACCCGTCTGGATCATTGCGCAGCTCGCGGCTTCCTTTCCCCCTCTGACGATCACCTGCCAATCCTGCGAGTATTGGATTGCAGCAGTGCCCGGTCTTTGCGGCATCGGTCCGTCGGCAGTGTAAGGGAACCAGAGGCTTCCTATGCCTTCGGTTACCGGATGTTTGGTAATATTTGTTGTATACCAGAATAGGCTATCGCCCACCCACTCGGTCCGGGCTTTCAGAGTTCGGGTCTTGTCAATCACACCTTCGCCGAGGCTCGCCAGCCCCAGCGGTTTGAAAAGCAGGTTCCAATACTTCTGATCGTCCGCGCCTGCATAGCGCACCACGGAGGGAGCGACCAGCAGACCGCCACCCTCGCTGACATAACGCGAGATCGCCTCTCCTTTGCTCGTGGCGCTTTGCTCCATTTCCGGTGTCAGGATAGGCACACCAGCTTCACCTTGGTGAATGTAAACCACGTGGAATCGCTTCATCGCACGGTAGGTTTCCTCCGCTGATACCTTCGGGTTGAGAAAGAAACTCTGGTTTATAAAAAAGGTTTCCACTCCCTCTTTCCGGAGGTCCGCGGCAAATGGATGATATTTCCTGAATTCGTCATTTTCGCCCTCCAGCCCCATCACTCCCAATTTGATGATTGGCGAGGCGGCAGGCTCCGCCGTGATTGCCGGCGCGGCAGCAGCCCCGGCCTTCACCGCGAATAGCCACAGCGAAGCGCCGATGGCCAACAGGCCGATGATCGCGAGTAGGAATTTGTTCCGGGATTTGCCAGTTGGCTTCATGTTCACGGTGAGTTGGGGTGTTCTTGTGCGATTTTATTGAGGGCAGCGATTGGACGAGGATCTTCCACGTCTGAAACTCCGGTTTCTCTGAGACGTTGCGCGGCGCGGACGCTGTTTTCTCCCCCCGAAACGCCGTTTCTTCCGATCGAGGAGTTATTTCAGCCCCAAGGAGCGGAGCAGTTCGGTATTGACGGTGCCGGTAACCGGCAGACCTTTGTCGCGCTGGTAAGCGGAAATGGCCGCGCGCGTGTTTTTGCTCAGGAGGCCGTCGGCACTGCCCTTGTAGGAGCCGGCCTTGCTCAAAGCATCCTGCACGTCCGCGTTACGTGCGTGTTTTGCGTCAAGCATCGGCATTGGCGGATCGAACACGCCGTTGGGGTAGCCAAATCCATTGTACGGATATGCCCACCCGCTGCTGTGGTAGCTTCCGCCAAAGGCAAAGCTCGGGCGGGCATTGTCAGATGGGGAATTTGCAGGGGAAGCGCCTTGTCTGCTGACTTGCACAAGTGCCGTGGCGCCGACCGCCAGCGCAATGGCTACAGCCAATCCTGTGAGGTACCTGCTTTTCATAACCAATCACCTCCGCTTGCAGCTCGACCCTGGTCCGGCGCGTGTCAACCGCAAGAGACGATCTGCGGGATTGTGCCAGTGCGGGCTGAGTCGACCTCGATATAAAGATGCAGGTTCTTGGAAAGCGCATTGATAAGACCCTCGCGGGAATATCTACTTCTCCCATGCGAACAATCTCCCTTGGTATTTGCGCTCTCGGACTTCTGGCCTGCGGACTCGCGGGCGCGCCCGCCACAGTTGCGAGCACAGACTACGCCCTGCGCGGCTATGGAGAGTTCTCGCGTGTCGACAAACCGGGAACGCAAGCCGGTGTGGATGTTCACGAGTTTACCTTTGCCGACGCCGCGCACGCCGTAATTTTCGTTTCAAAACTCTATTCCGACTACGAACTGAGCCGCGGCAATACGGTGGCAGTTCTGGATACGGGAAGCGGTCCTGTTGACGCCATTGGACTGGGTGATGCCGGCGCCATTCTGCCGCTGCTGGTTCGCGACAGCCGGACCGCACTGGTCCTGGTCGGGCGCGACCGGGCAGCGCTTCAGGCCGAGGCAAACAAGCAACTGCACGGCACGCCGCTGCGCCGGGCGGAACTCTCTCACCCGCTCTACATGGACAAGTGGGATCGCTACCCGCTCGGAGTCTGGCAGTTTATCAGCGATTACGAACAGGACGACCAACGCAAGACGCCCGACTCATTCTATGAATGGATGGGCAAAATCGGACTCAACCCGCAGATCAACATGGGAAACGTCGGCGTCGATCTCGCCTCCAGCGACAACCCGTTTACCTGGCTGCGGCATTATTTCGCCAAGTATGGAGTCAAGTTTCAGCACGTCCAATGGCTCGAGCACGATGCCGATCTGTATAACCGCAATCCCTATCTCTCGGTGGCCCTCAACCCGCACGTGATGTTGCGCTCGAGCTATTACGGAGAGTTGCGCGATGCGCCGGGACTCTTGCGCGATGTCCAGAACGCAACGTTCCTGAACACTCTCAAGCGGCTCGACGACGATCCCAATCAAATGGCCATCCTCGACCCGAACGGTGAAATCGGGCCGTTCGACTTCGTCTTTTGGGGGGCCAGCGGGCCGGCTCACCAGCGTAATTTCGTCCATTACCTCCGGGATGTCCGCGGGTTCTCGCTTCAGGACGTGTCGCGGCGGTATCATGGAAAACCCGGCTTCTACAAGCAGTGGGGCGATGTTGATCTGGCCGATTGGCGGACGTTTTACGGCTGGACCAACGGCGCTGTGGATTTCGCCGGCGAGTGGCGGGTCATGCCCGACGACAAGGAGGAGGGCTTCGCGCAGAGATGGGCGGCTCCCGAGTTTAACGATGCCGACTGGGTCCGCCTCTACTACCCCGGCGATACGACGCTTTATTCCCTGACGGGGAGAGGAAAGCCGCTCTGGATGCGGCGAAAGTTAACCGTTGATCCCGCATCGTTCCCGAACCGGATCTACCTTTCCGTCGCACCGTTGAGCTATAAGACGGTCCAGGTATTCCTCAATGGCACGCTGTTGGGAGCGATCGATCCGCGATTCGGCACCTCGCATGTCGCGGGGCAGTTTGATGTTACGGACGCGGTTCGCGCGAATCCGGTCATTACGGTGGCCCTGCGCTTTGCCATAGGCGACGCCCCCAGCGGCCCGGTATTCCTGACGCCCAAGGCAATGGAGGACTTTCCGACCGGCGATCCGCAACTGAACGCCCGTCGATTCGATCACATGGACTATGTGAATTGGGCGGCAGCCGACACCGTGCGGACCACACTGCTCGGCATCCGCTCCATCGATCCGAATCGTCCGATCAAGGTTCACGCCTTCGAGGCATCGCCGTGGGGTTGGAAGGTGCTCGATGAACTCGGGGGATATTCCCATCACACCGGCGCCGGCGCCGGCTGGAGCTACACGGTGCCCAAACAGTATGGCCTGGCGCGCAATCTTCAGGACAGCGCCGAGACGGGCGGCCCGATGGAAAATCTCCACGATCTCAAGGGGCTCTTCGGGAATCTCGTTTTCATGGGCAAGAACGCTCACGACTACTTCATGAACCTCCAGGAAATCACGCACGATCCTGCCATGCGCGCATGGTTCGAGGCGAAGATTCCGTTCATCAAAGTAATGGGCCGCGCCAACGTCAATGCCGCGTCAATGGCGGCGATTCGCGGGACGGTCAATGTCCAGTATTCCTGGGAATTCGCCCCCGAGGTAGACTGGCGCTACGGCCTCGAGTTGGGCCGCGGCGGCGAAATGACGCCGCTTCTGGACGAAGTCCGGATTCGGGAAGGCCATCTCCCCTACCGGGCGATTGTGGACGAGGGCACTCCCTGCTGGGATGCCGAAATGGCTTCCGCCCTAAAGGAGTACGTCCAGGCGGGCGGCATCCTCGTGCTCAATGGCATGAGCGGCATCCACACATTCACCGAACGCTGGAAGGGACCCGGTCCCGCGCTGGCAGGCGTTGGCGTGACACCGGCGGCTACGACTTACAAGTCGATCACCATGACAGGTTCCGATCCCATCATCTTCAGCGGCACGGCGAAGAGCATCGGGGTCGGAAGCCGTCCGGAAGGGCCCACTATGTCGATCGTTCCGCAGCCCGGCACGGAAACGCTCGCCATTTATCCCGATGGAACACCGGCGCTCACCCGGCGGCAATTGGGCAAAGGCGCTGTCTATTTCATCGGAGTCACCACTTATCCCGGCGAGTTGATCCGGTCTTTGGTGGAGCGGCTGGGAAACGAGGTTTATGCCACTGCCGACAAAGAGGGAGTGGACGAACTCCGCACCTTGCGCACGAATAATGGCTCCGAGGATCTGCTGATGCTCCGGGGCCGTGGAAAAAGCGCCGCGGTGCGATGGACATTCGACTACACGCCCGCCGGGATCTACGAGCCCGTGACAGGTGCGCCAATCGATGCGCGCATCGAGGGGAAGACGGCAACATTCACGGTCAACATTCCGGACTGGGATTTCGCCTGGTTCGCCGCGCGCCGCCCGGACGCGGGAGACCAGTTCGCGCACTGGCTGCAGCGCCAATCCGAAATCTGGCACGGCCTCGTGAAGAATGCCGTCGCACCCAATCCGCCGTTGTTTCGGCACCTGGACCTGAATCATGATTGGAAACTCGTTCAGACAGACTCCGTGGAGAAGGCGATGGAACTGATGAAGCTCGACGATCAGGCAGCCGGGCTCCAACCCACCGAGTTACTGTTATGGAATACGCCGGGAATGAATGTGAAGAGCGGCAAGGGCGTCGTCGGGCTCTACCGGCGCGATTTCACCGTTCCGCCAGGATGGGAGAAGGGCAACACGCTCACTCTCGCAATCCGCGGTCAGGTTTACGACTCGACACTGCATGGGTTCTTTGGCCCCAGCACGATTTTCCTCAACGGCACACAAATATGGACAGGCAACCGGCTTGATTCGGCTTTCCTCGATATCACAGCGAATGTCAAAGCCGGCTCAAACCGGCTCGAGGTCGTTCACGAGGGAAATGGCCTCATGAGCAGCTTCACGGTAATCCGCACCCCACAGGCAGATCAGACCGTCGATCTCGCGGGGACGTGGCAGGCTGTGGACGGTCTCAACGAGGTCAGGCAAGTGACTTTGCCTGGCGAGGTTGAAACCTCCTTCGTCTACCGCGAAATCACCGTGCCGCGCGAGCAGGCCGGCAAGGAAGTCTGGCTGCGTGTGGAAGGGGCTGGAACGGTGATCGTCAATGGCCGGACCCGTTACTGGGAATTGGGCAGCGGCACCACCTATCCGGAGCCCGCTGCTTACGAAGTGAATATCACCCCGGATATCCGGTTTGGAGAAACCAATCGGATAGTGCTCGCGAATGGGGCGATGCTCAATGGCTGGCAGAAGACCCGCCTCAATTTCAAACGGATCGAATTGAGTTACTACAGCCCCGGGAAATGGGACGGGAATCCGAAGGGAATCCGGGGCGCTCTTACCCCGCCCGAACTGGCGGATGTGACACGTTTGGCGCACCTCGTGAAACTCTATCCATTGGTCAATGCGCCAATCTCCCGCCCTCCATTGCCCGACTTATGCTCCGCCGGTGCAGCGGCAAGTTATACGCCGCCGCCGGCCGTATTGGACCTGGACCTCTCGCCCGTCAGCGGCCTGGTCGACGACCGGAGCGCCAATCACATCCCCGTGGTTGGAAAGGGCGACGTGACTCCTTTCTCGGAAAAAGACGGCCATCTCCGCGGCCTCTATCTTCATGCGGAAAGCTTGCATCCGGGCTACTTGCAGATGCCCCCGACGGTGATCCGGAAGAAGCTCGAATCCAAACCGTTTACCATCTGCGCTTGGGTCAAACCCATCGCAATCACAGCTTCGGGCGGTTCCCTGGTCAACTGGTGCAGTTACATCTTCGACTGGGGAATCCACGACAAGGATCTCACGGTGGAAGTCCAGGCGCGTCCGGAGCGTCAACTGATCGCCAATTCCGTGGTGAACCAGCGCGAGTGGCAGTTCCTGACGTTTGCCCTGGATGGAACGAACGGCGCCGTTTACGTCAACGGGATCGCGGTGGGAACGCAGCATTGGCCTGTGCCAATGCCAGGGGTCGATGTGCCGCTCACCATAGGCTGCATCTCTGGCGAGCGGGAGTTTCTCAATGCGAAACTGGCAGGCTTCACGATCTATGAAGGTGCGCTCAAGGCTGACGAGGTGGCGCGGCTTTACGTAAAGGAACAGCCTCCCTTCATCACTGACGCCGCCACGGAATGGCCCGAGGAGGATCTCTTTCGTTTGCACGTGACACCGGCGGGAGTGAGCGATTCCTCCGAGGTTCCCGGAGATATCAAGCTCGGGCCCGGGGCCAGGCCCGCGATGGACAACGGGCAGGCCGTCGTTGCACTGAGCGGGACGGATAGTTGCCTCATCATCAACGAACACCGCCGCGTTCACCTATTGCACGAGCCGTTCAGCCTGGTCATGGATATTCGTCCGGCGCAGGGAGCCTCGGGCATGCTGTTCCGCCGGCATCACGAATTGTGTCTCAGCCTGGGCAAGGATGGCTCGGTCGTCCTGGACGCCAACATCGGGCGCAACGACATGCTCAAGTTCCCCAAGGTGGTCACGTTCGGCCAATGGAATCGGCTGATGCTCACCTACGACGGCAAGGTTGCGGCTTTATTCCACGACGGAAAATTGGTTGCCCGCGAGAATTATCCGGGCGCCTTGTGCGGCGGGAAGTATCCGCTCTCTTTTGGCGGAGACAACACCCTCACACCCATTGGCAATCTGATCGCGATGGACCTCCGTGAACTCCGCTTTATTCCGCGCGTGCTGGAGTCCGTTCCCCCGCCCGAGAAACCGGGACAGAGCCAGTAATCTTGTGCCAGCTACAGCCCGGTATCAGTCACCAGTTATTTTGCGAACTGAGAGGCCAATCGTCGGTGCGGAAGGACGATGCCGGCAATCCCGCCTTGTTGTACAGGTTGCACCCTTCCGGCTCGTTCGCCCACGCATAGCGCACCGCCACGGGCGCGGATATGTCGGGGCTGGAAACAACAACGGTATCGTCGTCGATGGATGCATCGCCCCGTGCCCATTTCTTATCCGCGCCACAAATTATGAATTGTTTGAGCGGACCATCTTTGGCGGCCAGGCCACCGCCGAGATGCTTGAACTTAAGCCGGATCTTGTTTCCCGCGACCGTCATTGAGTCATAAATCGGCCCGGAGGCCTCGATCTCTCGGCCGTAAGTGTTCGCCAGCGCCTGGAGCGCAAGCCGTTCACCCACGTCTTTTTTGTCTGGCGGATGAAGGTTGTTGGCGTCGCCGATATCCAGAGTAACCGCCATGCCGGTGTCCGGCACCGTTTGCCAGGTCATCAATTCGGCTTCTCTCATCTCCGCCCAGCGGGTGTCGCCTTCCCCCGGACTCTTCGGGGCAACTCCCAGATTCGGAAGCTGGACGATGTAAAAGGGAAAGTTGCCGAGGTTCCATTTCTCGCGCCAGCCCTTGATCAAAAGCGGCAGGTAGGTCCGATACGCCCAGGCCTTGCCCGCGCTGCTTTCTCCCTGGTACCAAAGCGCCCCTTTGATGCCATAGGAGGTGATTGGATTGATCATGCCGTTGAAAATCGCCGAGGGCGTTTGATCATTTTTCGCCGTAGGGGGAACGGGCAGTTCCATCAACGCATTCGCGGGCAGCGGCCCATATGCCGTCTCCACTTTCGCGAGCCACTCCTCGGAAATGGAAGTGGGATCGGTTACCCGCAGTCCCAATCGGCTCGCGGAAGCGAAGGTATAATTTTTTTGCCGTTGCGATACCACGCGAATCGCAATGACGTTGTCGCCCGCCTTCACGAGCCGGCCCGGAACGCGATAGTTTCTGAAATCATACCAGAAATAGGGCGGAGTCATCCCGCCCGTGCCAATCTGTTCTCCGTTGAAGTAGGCCGTATCGGTCTCGTGGAGCACTCCGGGGGTGAGATTGAAATCCTTGCCGGCGGCCTCGGGCGGCAGATGCACCGTTTTGCGAGCCCATACGACGCCGCCATTGGGCGCGCCGACTTTCGACCAGTCACCCGGAGTCGACGTAGGAATCCAATCCTTCGTGTCGAGCGCCGGATCGGCCCATCCGGCTGCGATGCCTTTGTTCCCGGCATCGACGCGCCCATATTTTTCCAGCCATGCGTTGTAATCGACGGGAAACTTGGCCGCGTCAGCCGGCAGGCGTTTGAGTGCCTCGACCGCAAGATCCGCCCTTTCCTTCGGTCCAGGCATGGACTCGAGAACATCCAATGGAATAAAGGGCTCGATGCTCATCCCGCTCCAGCCGCACCGGATCAGGCCAATCGGAACCCCGAGTTCCTGATGAATCTTTTTCACAAAGAAATACCCGACAGCTGAGAACCCCCCGACTGTTGCGGGCGTCGCCACCTGCCACGCGTGTTTCACGTCGGCGACCGGCTCAAGCCCCGCGACGTTGGGAACGGAAAAATAGCGGATGTCCGGATAGTTCGCGGTCGCGACCTCGTAATTGTACGCAGTGCCCCCCCCGCCAAGGCGATACTCCATGTTTGACTGCCCGGAACAAACCCAGATGTCGCCCACCGCGACATTGTTTACCGTGATCGTATTGTCCTTGCCCGCGACAGTAAGCTTAAACGAACCGCCCGGTTTTAGCCCATTGAAAACTGCTTTCCACGTACCGTCGGCCTTTGCGGAGGCGGTTAGTTTCTGGTTTTCAATTGCGAGAGAAATCTTCTCGCCCGGATCGGCGGTTCCCCATATGGGAGCACTCGATTCGCGCTGGAGGATCATGTTATCGCCGAACATACCCGCCAGTTTCACCTCGGCGCGGAGCCTCGGATCAATTGCCAGGAAGAGAAGGGTGAGGGCGGTGCAACGGACTAAGTTGAGATTTACCATTTGAGTTCATGCCCACAGCCATCGTGGGCTTTATTCTTGATTTTCATTCCCATGGACGGTTCAGCAAATCTTCTTCAAGTCTCGACGCCGCATTCCTTAAAAGGTGCCGGGGTCGTAGTAGCGGAGTTCGACGGTTTTTACGGTGGTCGGATGTACGGGATACATCACGTTGAGGGTAATGCTGTTGGGCTGCCCCCACAGCAAGTAAGGTGTCAGATCGACGATTGCATGAGTGCCGGCGAAATCACGATTCATTAGCCGCCCATTGAGATATATGCTGGGTATCAGGTTGCCGCCGACGACTTCGATGTAGAGCATCGCGCGCCTGGATTTGGTGGGCGAATCCGGAGTAAACTGGCGCTCGAGCTTGTCGTAGGGCTTGGTCGTGCCAGGGAGTTGGATGCTTCCCCAATCGCCGCTCAATGATTGCCGTGCAGCGGGCTCGGGAACGTGCTCGAGCCAGACGTTGCCGTTGACGCCGCCGACCACGGAGAGCGTTTCGGTGGCCACGGCGATAGTGTGATCGCCAGCGGTCAACCGCTCGGTGAGGTCATCGGCGGTGTAGCCGTGTTCGCCGCCGGTTACGGGTTGGCCGTCGAGAAAGACCTGCATCTTATGGGGCGGCAGCGTTGGCACTCCGGGACTTTGGCCGCGAACCCAAAGCCAGGTCCGGCCTGAGCCAATCCACCGCGCGGGCATGGTAAAGTGCCTGCGGAAGATACCGTGCGTGGTGTTCGGGAATTTGGGATACCAGATGCCCATGTCCATTCGTGTCCACGCGGTGTCATCGAAGCCGGGGGCGGCGAGAGGCGCGACGTCCTTGGTATCGGCCGGGACCGGCTCGAAAGCCCAGTTGGCATCGAGCGAGAGGGTATTGCGCCACGGCTTCAGCACGGGCGCGGGAGCGGGTTTCTTGGTGCCGGCCCACCAATCTCTCTGGAGCTTGAGCCATGCGAGCGGAGCGGCGGCGATAGTCTGTCGCGGGGCCATGAAGGCGTAGGTCTCGAGTGGTTCGACCTTGAGGCCGGCAAACTGGACGTGGCCGCCTGCGGCGGTGCCGGTAACGGTGGCGCCGGCGAGGACGTCGAGCATCGCGGTCTGCGCTCCCGGGACAGTGAGAGTTACAGTGGTAGGATCGGTTATATGTTCCGCCCAGACGAGGTAGATATCGTACAAGCCATTATTGCTGACGAAATGAACGACCCGACAGCCCGGGGCGGTGGGGGGATCGGGCATCGTGACGCCGCACCATTTGAGCAATTCCGGCCAGCCAACCGAGGGATTCGCCATTGGGCTGCCCATCGTGATCACCTTGCCTTTGCCAAGCGGGCGTACGCCCATCGCGATCGCGTCGGTGCCGGACCATTTAAGGATATCCTGGCACTCGGGGGCGACTTTTTGAAGGTACAAACCGGCGCCTCCGGTGAGCGAGAGACCGTTCTTATCGACCCGATACCAGGCGGGATCGGTGAAGATCGGCTGGCCGGGAATGGGACTTACTCGGGAGTTGTCATTGTCTCCGATGGGGAGATAGCCGGTGAGCCGATTGATGTACCAGTTATCAGCCTTCTCCGGGCTGTGGCGGCCCGTCTGGCCCTGGGTGATGAAGATGCCTCCGGCGCGGACCCATTGCTCG
>Ga0302319_10012468_pt1 | contig 16031 bp, 17 predicted proteins | sample Bog_T0_2_FD_203319 | JGI IMG/M metagenome (GOLD analysis project Ga0302319, IMG submission 203319) | Peat permafrost microbial communities from Stordalen Mire near Abisko, Sweden - Bog_T0_2 | ecosystem: Environmental > Terrestrial > Soil > Wetlands > Peat | place: Sweden: Abisko, Stordalen Mire...
TAGTCAAGGGGAATTTCTTTGGGGTTGGGGCCGGTTCCGAGGGTATAGCTGCGTTACATCGTGCTCAGGCCCCGGCTGCTATCTTAGACGCCTCCGGCGTTAGCGAATGCGCGCAACCTTGGGCGACGAGCGAACGGGGGTGGCCCGTTTTCGTGGGAGTTTTTGCGGGCGTCGAAAAAGCGGCGGGGCTCCGCCTCAGTCCAAGACGCTTTGCGAGGACCGATGGGGGAAAGGATGGGGGATATCCGATCCGGGAACCCTAGTTCTGGCACCCGCGCCGGGGTGCAATTCGTTTCCGGATCGGAATCGGAGGTCTTCGCTGCGCTGTGACCTCCGGCTGCGATCTCTGACGCCTCCGGCGTCACGGAAAAGCGCAATCAAGTTATATGAGTTCAGCGCGAAGAAGTTGGAAATGACTATTTGAAAAGGGGGGCGAACACTTTGGCCAAGCGGTGGGCGATGGCGGCTTTGTCGAAGAGGAATTGTTTGGCTTCCTTGGGGGCGCGGCCGCGCAGGATGGCATTTCGGAGCAGGGCCATGCCGCCGTTGGCGGTGAGAGCGACGACGGTTCGGGTGGCGGGGCGTAACAATAAGATGGCGGTGCCGCCAAAGGAATCGCCGCCATGATAAACAATATCGCGTCCGATAAACCAGCCGAGACCATAGTGAGTCGGCTTTCCGGCGCTGGTCATTTGGGACGTGAACATTAACTTCAGGGAAGACAATTTCAGGAAGGTTGAAAGCAAATGAGCGTTGCCGAGGCGAACGAGATCTTCGGCGGTGGAAAGGTAGCCGCCGGACGGCCAACAGTAACTGAGATTGACCGGCGGGGAGGGGAGAAACTTCCCGTCAAGCCAGGTGTCGTAGAACTGGCTCAAATTCGGATCGATAGCGCCGGCGTGGTCTGGCCGGGTGTGCACGAGGCCGAGCGGGCCAAGGACATTCTGCTCGATAATGGTTAGGAAACTTTCCCGGGCGGCGGCTTCCATGATGGTGCCGAGGACATTGTAATTATAGGAAGCGTAGCTGAATTGGGATCCGGGCGGGTATTCCAAAGGATCGTCCTCGAAAATCCTAAGGCCACTGCGCAAATTGGGGTAGGGCAGGTTGGAAGCGGCTTCGCGTCCGCGATAATTGCGAATGCCGGACAGGTGACCGGCGAGCAGGCGCGGGGTGATGATGCCGTCCTTTTCGGGAAAATCCGGCAAGTATTTTTGGATGGGCACGTCCAGGTTGAGCTGGCTTTCCTCCACCAGCAGGGCCACACCGACGGCGGTGAGGGTTTTGGAGACGCTCCCGATGCGGAAACGGGTGGTGGGAGTGACGGCGATTTTATTGGCGAGGTCGGACCAGCCAAACCCTTCGGACCAGACGGTAGCGCCGTCAATAGCGATGGCGACCGAGAAACCCGGAACAAATGGGGCAATCTCAGTCTGAACGATGGCGCGTGCTTGCGTCAGGGTATCCGGTAGAAGATCCCGTTTGAATTTTGCCATATCGACCGGTTATAACAATAGGTAGTTTGAGCATTAGCCGCGAGCACAACCTGACTTGAGCGAGGGTGGTGAAGGAAAGAGCGGGGGATTTTTGACAGGATTAACGGGAAAGGGAGGAAGCGGGGCAGGGGATTGGGAAAAACAAAAAGCGAGGTTTGGTTGCCCAAACCTCGCTGTGGAAAATTCTTTACGAATTAATAGCGATTACGACCACCACCGCCGCCGCCGCCGCCGCCACCGAATTCACGGCGACCACCACCACCACCACCGCCGCCGGAACGTTCTTCACGGGGCTTGGCAATGTTGACGGTCAATTCACGTCCGTCGATGTTCTTGCCATTCAGGGCTGCGATGGCAGCCTGGGCTTCTTCGGGGGTGCTCATGGTGATGAAACCAAAGCCACGGGGACGGCCGCTGACGCGGTCCATCATCAAGTTGGCTTCGGTGACCGTGCCGTGAGCGGCAAAGGTATCCTGAAGATCGTTTTCGGTGGTATTGAAGGAAAGATTTCCAACAAACAATTTATTATTACTCATGTGTATGATGTTCTATAAGACTCCAGCTCCAAACTGTTCCCGACTATCGGGTTTCGAACCATCAACGAACCGAGTTCACTTGAGGATTTACCAGCCATTGAAACGGACAAGTTATCGAACGAACGAGGCTACAATGACGCACACTCAGGGAAATAGCAATAGATTTCGCAATTTATTTTAGTGTGGCAATATTTGCCTAGCTAGTAAGATGTTGATGTTGAAATTGTTATATAATTATGGGTGAAGAGGTTTTTAACGGTTTTATAAGGCAAGAAAAGAATAAAAATTAGACGTTTGAGTGATAATTCCCAAGAAAAGAGGGATTTTTGATGATGGGGGTATTGCCGTGCCGTTGAATTGAATGATAAAACGTGCTTTTTAGGTTTTGGTCTCGTTTTTCCCTCTACCACAGGTCGCCGTGGTTCTTGGGGGCTGCAGTGGGCATAACTTGCCCATCGTAGATTCCTGCAAATCGGGGCCAAAAGGAAAGTTCTCAATCCGCTCCCCGTGGATAGGGGGATACGTTCTCCGGTTTTGGGTGCTCCGATGGTGGCGTAACGTTCTATTAGGTTAATTTGCCCGCGACTTAATCTCCGCTTGACATACATTGTTAGGCAATGCATAGTTTTGCAATGCTTACGAAAGAACTGGTTGCGGCTTCGACGGAGCCATTGATTTTATCCATTTTGGCTCAGGGAGAGAGTTATGGGTATGCGCTGATTCAAGAGGTTAAACGCCGGTCGGGGGATAAGATTGAATGGACGGACGGTATGCTTTACCCGGTGTTGCATCGGATGGAACGGCGGGGGCTAATCAAGGCGCGCTGGGGCGAAAGTGAAACGGGTCGGAAGCGGAAATATTACGCGCTGAAGTTGGATGGCAAACAGGCGATGGAAAAGCACCACGAACAATGGGCCCTCGTGAGCGCGGTGTTGTCGGGGTTGAAAAAGGAGAGTTATGTTTGACTTGGAACAATCCCTTACTGAATGGCGTCAGGAAATGATTCGCAAGGGCATCGGTTCGCCGGTGCCGCTGGAGGAGTTGGAAGGTCATGTGCGCGAGGATATTGAGCGCCAAATCAAATTGGGATTTACCCAAGAGCACTCGTTCGCTACGGCCGTCCGGAAGATTGGCGGCGCCGACGCGCTGAGAGCGGAGTTCGCGCGGACGTGCGTTCCCGGCCCCGTGCGTCTGGTGGCATTGGCGGGAATCGGGTGTGCGGTTTTCGCCGGCCTGTTTCTGCTGTGGATCTGGGGCAATCTGCTCATAACCCATAGATCGGATGGGGCTGAGCGAATGCTGGGATCAACGGCAGTCGGGCTGGTTATTTTAAGCTGGTGGTTTGGTCCCCGATTTTTCCCGGTCGTTCGTCGGCCATGGATCCGTTCGGCCTTGGGAACGGCGTGTTGCGTGGCGGGCGTTGGCGGGGTGGTGCTGTTTGTGAAGTTCATTCTGCCGTCGCTGTTTAATTTTCCGGTGCGCAGCGACCCGCCGGTTGGAAAGGTGCTGGTTTCAGTGGCGTGGGTGTTATCAGCGATGGCAATTTTCGGGGGCATGGCTTGGGGACTGGAAAAAGCTTCACACAAAACCATTAAGCAAAATGTTTGATCTGGAAAATTCAATCAAGGCCTGGCGTCAACAAATGCTCGCCAAGGGCATCGGTTCACCGGTGCCGCTGGAGGAGTTGGAAAGCCATTTGCGGGAGGATATTGAGCGGCGGGTTCGGTCCGGATTAACCGAACCGGAAGCATTTGATCTTACGGTCCAACAATTTGGGCGAGCGGAATCCATCAAGGCTGAGTTCGAAAAAATAGGTGCAACTTCCATGAAAGAACGCATGAAAAAAATCATCATTATTGGCAATGGCATCGGCGGCGTGTTGATTGGGCTGGCTTTGGTCATGCCGGCGGTGGCCCAATATCGGCAGGAGGGCGCGATGACCACCGAATCGGTCGTGGCGCTGTGCATTGGAAGTATTCTGATGTTGGGCGGGGGTGGGACGACCTTCTGCGGTTTCACGCTGCGCAAAAACTGATTGCGAGGATGCCCTACAGGCCTTGAGAGGTTTTTTGGTCCGTATACCTGGGCCTGCGCTCGTCGGACTCGCTTTGCCCAGGCTATCACATTTCGGGCCTACAGCCTTAACGGCGGGATAAGGATCGGCTTGGCGAAGAAATCCGGGTGTGGTAATTTCACGGCTGATGAGAGGCGGCCTTTACCGACCGAATGACGCGAGCCGCGAGCAGGGGTTTACCTTGATTGAACTGCTCGTGGTGATTGCCATCATTGCGCTGCTGGCGGCGATGGTCCTGCCGGCGTTGGCGCATGCGAAGGAGAAAGGGCGCCAGAGTTATTGCATCAACAGTGTCCGGCAGCAGACTTTGGCGGTTTTGATGTATGCGGATGACCATGGCGATGTGCTTCCGCCGACGGCTTATAACGATGCGGATGGCGATGAGGTCGATTGGCCGGCCATTCTGGATCCTTACCTCAACTACGTGGCGAAAATCCATTTATGTCCGACGGACCGCCGGTCGCAATTCGATTCTTACGGCTTGAATGAGCTGGCCTTTGTGGATCTTACGGATCCCGATCCGGCTCCGCCAATGCATCTGGCGGCGTTTCATTCCCCGACCACCAGTATCATGCAAGGGGACACTGGCACGGAGGATGATCTAGTGACCCCGCGGCCGGATACTTTAAAACTGACGGCGCCGAATTTCGAACTCAATGACGATCAGGATGCCCGGCCCTCGACGCGCCATACGGGCCGATGCGATCTGGGTTTTTTTGACGGGCACGGGGAGCATTTGCTTTTGAAGCAGTTTTATACCGGCCAAAATCCGACGAATAAATGGTTTCTGCCATAGTTGGAGAGGCTTGGTGGTTATTATGGCCGGCAGGTTGCCGGCCATTACAGGCGGGTCGCCTGTTCCACCCGGACATGTTCTAACCTTGCCGTTCGTTGGCAAATTCCGGGTGGAACGGGCCACCGGCCCGTCGCATCGGGCAACCTGCCCGACGGCAGCAACTTCATTTTCCCATCTGGCCGCGGGTGACGCCGAGTTGGTTGAAGAGGCGCAAATCGCGCCAGAGCTGGGTGCCGGTGATTTCGTCGCGCAGGAGCTGGCGATATTTCGCGATGGTGCGCTCCACTTCGGCGGCGGGCTCGCTCAGGAATTCCACGCGGAAGTTGCGCACGCCCAGTTGCAGCATTTTTTCCACGTATTCGGCCCCGGTTTGGGCCTGGGAATTAAAGACGGTGTTCCGGCAGCCGGCGTCCGCCTTCAGCGGATGTTCGGCGCCGACTCGGTCGCGCAGTTTGACCTCGTGCTGGTCGCACGGACGGCCACAATCGCGGTAATCCTTGCCGGTGGATAAGAACGCGCAGAAGACACAATGCTCCATGTGAAACATGGGCATGTGCTGGTGAATGGTGATTTCGAACCATTCGGGCGGCGCGGCTTGCAGCAGCGATTCCAGTTGTGTGAAATTCAAATCGTAGCTGGCGGTGACACGTTCAAGGTTGAAAGTGTTGCGAAAATAGTCAGCGGTCAGGCGGTTGGCGACGTTGAGGGAAAAATCTCCGACGCGGCGGGCGGCGCTGAATGCTCTTAAGTGATCGTAGTTGCGGACCAGGTAACCGTCGGCATTGCAGGAGCGCACCTGCTCTAAAATCCATTCTTCGCCGCTCTTGAAAATGCGCGGGGGCGCAACGTAGATTGCCGGAGCCGGGGCGCCATCACGCAGCGAGCAGCCGTAAGCGGTATGAAAGGTGGTGACAGCTTCCCGATATTTCTTCGGATCTTCGAACTCGCAATAAATGGTGGTGACTCCGCATTTCAGCGCGGCATCCAATTGCGATAGGTTGCGAACCAGTACGATCAAATGCGCGGGTGATTTGGAACTGGCGGAGCCGGGGGGTGTCGATGGAGTATTGGTTTCCGTTGGGACGTCATTCAGGGTCCAACGTTTTGGCTTGGATTGGAGCGCTTCCAGTTCGGCCACCACGGTGCGGCGCAAGCGATTCAGTTCGCTGACGGGAACCAAGACTTCGCCGCTCAAACAGTTTTTAAGTCCGCCGAGTTTAAAGGGTGTGCCGCCAAGGCGACCCAGTTGTTCGCGCAATTTTTCCGTGGAAAGCGGTTGTTTCTCCGCCTTGGCCAAGGGAACGGAGGAATCCGCCTGCGCGACATGCCCGGTTTGCGTGCGGACAATCAATGTCAGGGGTTTGCCGACGAAGCCGTGAACTTCCATTTCGACCGGGCGCTGATGCCGAATATTTTCACCTTCAAACGTCTGGCGTAGGCGCTTGTCCAGCTCGGGATCATTGGTTTTCCAGAGTTTGTCGCCGACCTTGATGCGGGAAAAATTGATGTGACCGTGGGCGAAGCGTAATTCGCGCAGGCCGTCGGAAGCCCGGTTACGGGGCGGTTCCAATATTTGATAGATGCGGCCGCCTTCTTCCTTGTCCTCGGGCTTGCCGGCATCAAAGACGACACCGTCGCCGAGTTTCAGCGGGGCGGCAAGTTTTAGAGCCACGCCTTCCCGACCGACTTCGGCGATCTCACCCAGGAACACACCGCGTTTTTTGCCGAAGCGGGCATGGACGAGCTTCTGATTGTTATTGCCGCCGAACCAGCCGGTATAAAGTCCGCGCGAGAAGGTCATTTCCAGCTCGTATTGTTCGGCGGGACTTTTGGCGCGGGAGACTCCGGGAGTCACGGTTTTAAATTGATCCAACGCGGCGCGATAAACGCGGGTGATGCTGGCGACGTATTCAGGGGCTTTCAGCCGGCCTTCAATTTTAAGCGACGCCACGCCGGAACGAATCAATTCCGGCAATACGTCCAGACCGGCGAGGTCTTGCGGGCTGAGCAAATATTTACGGTCGCCGAGGGAAACTTGTTTGCCGTCGGAGATCAATTCGTAGGGCATGCGGCAGGCTTGGGCGCATTCGCCGCGATTGGCGGACCGTCCGCCCAAGGATTCGCTGGTGAGACATTGGCCGGAATAGGCGACACAAAGGGCGCCGTGAACGAACACTTCCAGGGGCAAGGTGGGACGTTCGCCGCCGGGGGAGTTCTTCTGCGATGCCTGAATTCTTTCGATTTCGGCGATGGAACATTCCCGGGCCAGCACGGCCAGTTCGCAACCGAGGTCACGGGCGAATTCCACGCCCGTGGCGCTGGAGATGGTCATCTGCGTGGAGGCGTGAATGGGGAAATCCGGGGATAATTTGCGGATCAAGCGGCAAATGCCGACGTCCTGAACGATGGCGGCGTCGACGCCGGCGGCGATGATCGAGCGGAGAAAGCCTTCGGCATCCGCAAGCTCGTTTTGAAAGACGAGCGTATTGAACGTGACATAACCGCGCACGCCGCGCCGATGGAGAAATTCCATGAGCTTGGGCAGGTCGGCCTCGGTGAAATTATGCGCGCGCATGCGGGCATTGAAGCGGTCGAGGCCGAAGTAAATGGCATCCGCGCCGTTTTCCACGGCGGCTTTCGCGCATTCCCAATCGCCGGCGGGGGCAAGCAATTCGGGCAGCCGGAGGATGGGTTCAGATGTCGTTACACCAGTCATTAATCTTCTCATTATTAGCACGAATCGCCGGCGAGACAAAGGAAGTATTGGTCAAAATCAGATTGAATCTTGGGGCCAGTGTGTAAATCTCTGGGGAAAGATGATTCATTCGACAGCTATCATACATCCGCAGGCCAAGGTGGCGGCGGGAGTGCAGGTGGGACCTTATGCCGTAGTGGACGCGGGGGTTGAGGTGGGGCCGGATTGCCTCATCGGGCCGCACGTCTATTTGACCGGACAGACAAAAATTGGCCGGGGGAACAAGTTTCATGCGGGCTGTGTCATCGGCGATGCACCGCAGGACCTGAAATACCGGGACGAACCCACGGGGGTGGAGATCGGGGACGAGAACGTTTTTCGCGAGCATACGACCGTGCATCGTTCCACCCATGTGGGCGAGTTGACGGTGATCGGGTCCCATAATTTTCTCATGGCCAACGCGCATGTGGCGCACAATTGCAGGGTGGGGAATCATGTGATTATCGCCAATGGCGCCTTGCTGGGGGGGCACGTGGTGGTGCATGACCGGGCGTTTATTTCCGGCAATTGCCTGGTGCACCAGTTCTGCCGCGTGGGCACGCTGGCGATCATGCAAGGCGGGTCGGCGATCAGCAAAGACCTGCCGCCATTCACCGTAAGCCGGGAATACAACCATATTGCCGGGCTGAACGTTATCGGATTGCGCCGGGCGGGGTTTTCGCCGGCGGACCGGTTGGAGCTAAAAAAGCTTTATCAGACCGTGTTTAGAAGTGATAAACTATTTCGGGCGGCGCTGGCGGGGGCGGCGGAAAGTTTTACCAGTGCCGCCGCCAAAACAATGTTGGAGTTTTTGGCTTCCGCCAAACGTGGTTTATGCTCGGACTCGACACGGGGGGGATCCCCGGAAGAAACCGAATAGAAAGACTCTATGTACAAGATCATTGGAACCGACGGTAAAACTTATGGTCCCGTTGATGCCGCGTTGCTGAAGCAATGGATTGCGGAGAATCGCGTGGAACGCCAGACGCCGGTATTTGTCGATGGCACCGTGGATTGGACGTTTTTGGGGCTGCTGCCCGAGTTTGTGGGACTTTTTGCCCCGCCGCCGCCGCCCGCCCCTGGCCCGACACCGATCCGCTCGTCCCGGCCGGGGCCCATGTCGGCGAACGTCACGGTTCAGACCAGTTCGCTGGCGGTGACCGGCTTGATCTGCGGGATTTTATCGTGGAGTTGCTGTTGCTGCTGCGGTTTTCCCTTCAATTTGTTGGGAATTCTCCTTTCCTGGATGGCGCTGTCGCAGATCAATCGGCAGCCCGATATTTATGAAGGTCGGGGGATGGCCATTGCCGGGCTGGTCTTATCGGGGGTCAGCTTGTTCTTTTACTTGCTGGGGTTTATTTATAATCTCGCGACTTCGTCCTTTCACTATTCTTTGCAAGGATTTTGACCCATGATGGCGCCGCCCAGAATCAATCCGCCGACCGCCTTTCCGAGGGTGGCGACGCTGGTTTTGGGATTGGGGCTGGTGGGCGGACTGGCCGTTTTATTTTTCTTCAATCCGTCAGCTTACGGGATTTATCCCGTCTGCCTGTTTCATAAATGGACCGGTTTGAATTGCCCCGGCTGCGGGGGTACCCGGGCGGCCTACGCATTGTTGCACGGCAGATTGGTCACGGCCTTTCACGACAATGCGCTGTTCCTTTTATGCCTCGTTTTTGGGGCGGGAAGAGCTGTATGGATGGGCGTCCGAAAATGGCGGCACTTGCCAACGGTCCCCTGGTGGTCCAAATGGATGCTCTGGGGGCTGGTTTGTTTGACGATCCTTTTTGGGGTAATCCGCAACCTGCCGGGGTTTGAGTGGCTTTCGCCCTAGCGGCAAAGGCAGCAAGGAAACGGAATTTTGACAGGAGTAACCGGATTAACCGGAGGGGGAACGGGTCATGGGTAGGCGAGGCGAGTCATTATCCAATGAGCAGCCGCTTGCTGTGAGTTGGTGGGCAGGTTGCCCACCAAATCAGGCGGGTCGCCCGATCCACCAAGACGACTAGTTTCGCTTCCAGATTCCGAAGAGTCCGCCGAAGCCGGCCAGGAGCAAGCCGCTGACGGCGATGGCTCCGCTATTGGCGTGACCGGAGGCAAACTGCAGCGACGCGGCGCCCACGGCGGGTCCCAGACAATTGCCCAGGCCGATGACGGCTTCATGAATTCCGCCCTGTTCGCCTTTCACGTCCGTGGCATCCATGGAGTAGTACAGCGACGAATAGTAAATCAGGCCGATGGCAGCGCCGAAAAATATTTGGGCGACCAGCAAGAGAAGGATCGACGGCGCGAGCAGAACCGAGCCAAACGATACGACCAGCAGGCCAAAGGCCGTGGCCAGCCAGCGAAACCGGTAATGCCAGCCCGTCCATTTCCAGAGGAGGATGAAGACCGCCAGGCGGGCAAAGCCCCAGAGCGAACAGGCGAAGCCCGCCTGCATTGGGGAAAGCTGAAATTTCTCGGCCAAACCGGGCAACACCGCGATCAGGGTATTGATGGCAACGTAGGCGAATGGATTGGAGAGCCAGGCCATGTGCAAGAATGATTTGGCGCGTTCGGCGGTGGGGCGCTGTGGATCGGAAACCATTTCGACCGGTCCGGAGTGTCCGTGGCCGGCCGGGAGAGTTTTGAAGAGCTGTTCGGCCTTCAGCAGCAACGCGAATTCAACGATCAAGAACGCCAGAGGCACGAAAAAGATTCCGCTGTAGCCAAGCAGATTGATGATGGTGCCACCAATAAAAAACGCGCTGGCGTTGGCAACGGCCCACGTGATGTTGTAAATGCCGACGGCATGCGGAATGCGGTCCGGGGCTTCGCACTCGGTGACCAAAGCCTCCAAGGCCGGCCAGGTAAAGCACAGGAAAACGGAAAAGGTCACGGCCATGAGAATCGCCCCGGCGGCGGACTGCAGCAGGGAGGCGATAATCAAGCTGACGATCATCCCGCCAAATCCAATTTTCAAGGAGGTAAAGAGACCGTGCTTTTGGGCGAAGCGTCCGGCCTGCCAGGCGGCGAGGGCGTAAAAAAGACCGATGATGGCGGCGGCGGCAAGGTTAGCCTTGTCGCTGAATCCAAAGCGGTTATGGAGGTAGAAAAAGATATAGGCGGTGTAAATTACCGTGCTAAAGGAGCTTAAGCCTTCGATGGCATAGCAAAGCGTCTGGCATTTTTGCCGGGCGCTGGCGGTTGTCTGAGTGATCGGCATAACAAAACAAATGATGCTAAAGAATTCACCTCCAATAATCGAGTTAAACGTGAAAGGGATGGCGCGGGCAAAACTCCCTTCACTGAAGAGCAATATTAGCGCCGTGGCGTAAAAGGTTGCTCGCCCTCATCCCAGCCTTCTCCTCCGAGGAGAAGATGGCAAACCTTCCGGATAATTTTGATATTTGCGGTGGCATACGCAGCTCGACCGACCACCCTCTTCGGAAGCGGTGGCTCTTGTCCGCCATGGGTCCCCATGTCTTCTGCGGTCGATCCATTCCAAAATTCAACATGCGGGCACTTTCTTTCGGGAAAAATTCTTGTCGTCCGGGCGACTGGCTTGACAGCGGGAGCAGATGGGATTACATTCATTTCGTTATTTGACGAAATGAGAATAAGCTAATGCGTGAATTCATGAACATTACCAAGGCGCTCGCGGACGAGAGCCGGGTTCGGGCGCTGCTGGCGCTGCGGGAGGGTGAGCTGTGTGTCTGCCAGATCACTGAATTATTTGGTTTCGCCCCCTCCACGGTCTCGAAGCATCTTTCGATTCTCTTTCAGGCGGAGCTGGTGGAATCGCGGAAGGATGGCCGCTGGATTTATTACCAACTGCCCGGAAAAAGCGCTCCGGCGATGGTGCGCGAGGCGTTGAACTGGCTGGAAAAATCCCACGCCGAAGACCCGCAAATTTTGGCAGACAACAAACAGCTAAAAAAAATACGACAACAAGATCCCGCCGAAATATGCAAACGCCAAGGCAAATAACGAAACCCACCGTTCTGATTCTTTGCACGGGCAACTCGTGCCGGAGCCACCTGGCCGAAGGCATCCTGCGCGCGGCGGCGGGCGATGCGCTCGAGGTTCAGAGCGCGGGATCAAAGCCGGCGGGTTTCGTTCATCCGCTAGCGATTCAAGTGATGAAAGAGATCGGGATTGATATTTCCGGCCATCATTCCAAGCACATGAATGACTTTTTGCAGCAGCCCGTGGAAACGGTGATCACGGTTTGCGGCAATGCGGACCAGGCTTGTCCGATTTTTCCCGGTCAGGTGAATCGTCATCATTGGGGCTTTTCCGACCCGGCTCATGCCATCGGCACGGACGAGCAAAAGCTGGTGGTGTTTCGGCAGGTGCGCGACCAGATCAAAATGGTGTTTGAGGCTTATGCCGACGGCCGACGGGATCAGTCCAAGACCACAGTTACCTTATGAATATTACCGCACAAACTCTTCAGATCTTTGACCCGGCGATGTGTTGTTCGACGGGCGTTTGCGGGCCGGAGGTTGACACCAAGCTGGTGCAATTTGCCGCCGACCTTGGCTGGCTTAAAACCGAGGGAGTGATTGTTCAGCGCTACAACCTTTCGCAAAACCCGGCGGCGTTTGTGGAAAACGAAGCGGTGCAAAACTCCGTGACCGAAAAAGGCGAGGCGGCCTTGCCGGTGATTTTGGTCAACGGAAAGGTTGCGAGCACGGGCCGTTATCCGGCAGGAAGCGAGCTCGCGTTATGGTTCAAGTTGAAAGCCAAATCCCCGTCCGCACCGACGCAGTCGAGTTGTTGCGGGGGCGGAACCTGCTGAGATGAGCATCGCCGCCGAGGAATCTTTGGTCCGCTTTCTGGAAGCGCCGACCCGCTTTTTGTTTTTCACGGGCAAAGGCGGGGTGGGCAAGACGTCGCTCGCGTGCGCTTCGGCGATTGCCCTGGCGGACAAGGGAAGCCGGGTGCTGCTCGTCAGCACCGATCCGGCCTCCAATTTGGATGAAGTGCTGGGAGTGAACCTGACTTCCGCCGCCACCGGCATCCCGGCGGTGGCCCGACTGGCGGCGTTGAATATTGATCCGGCGGCGGCCGCGGCGGCGTATCGGGAAAAACTGGTGGGGCCGTACCGCGGCAAATTGCCCGACGCCCTCGTGCGCAGCATGGAAGAACAGCTTTCCGGCGCCTGCACGATGGAAATTGCCGCCTTCGATGAATTCTCAAAACTGCTGGGCGAACCGGCGGCGACCGCCAGTTACGACCAGGTGATCTTCGACACAGCGCCGACCGGGCACACGCTACGGCTGCTGTCATTGCCGGGAGCGTGGACGGGATATTTGTCCGGCAGCACGGCGGGTAATTCCTGTCTCGGGCCGCTCGCGGGGTTGGACAAGCAGCGGGGAATTTACGAGCAGGCCATAGCTTCGTTGGCCGACGGTGGGCGCACCACGCTGGTATTGGTAAGCCGGGCGCAAAGGGCGGCCTTGGCCGAAGCGGAGAGAACCAGTCATGAGCTGGCGAACATCGGCGTCCGCAACCAGAGACTGATCCTGAACGGATTGTTTCAAGCGGCCGATTCCGATCCGGTGGCGGTGGCACTGGAACGGCGCGGGACGGAAGCGCTTAAGGCCGCGGAAAAATTTCTAGCGCAAATAAGGATAACCAAAGTTCCGTTGCGCTCGCAAAACCTGGTCGGCATCCCGGCATTGCGGGCGTTGGTGACGGCGGATTATTTTCATGCCGGCAGCAACGCGGATGAAGCAAGGAGCATCGACTTGCCGATGACGGAATCGCTAGCGGCGGTGGTGGACGGCCTGGCCAAAGCCGGGGGTGGCGTCATTATGACGATGGGCAAGGGGGGCGTGGGGAAAACCACCATTGCGGCCGCGGTCGCCACCGAGCTGGTCCGGCGCGGTTTCAAAGTTCATTTGAGCACCACCGATCCGGCCGCGCACATTGCCGCGGCGGCGGGACAGATCACGGGAATGCAGGTGAGTCGGATTGATCCGCACGCGGAAACGCGGGCTTACGTTGAGCACGTGCTCGCCACCGCCGGCAAAAACCTGGATGCCGCCGGACGCGCCTTGCTGGAGGAAGATTTGCGGTCGCCGTGCACCGAAGAAATCGCCGTGTTCCGCGCCTTTGCGCGGACGGTGGCGGAGGGCAAAGACGCCTTTGTGGTGCTGGATACCGCGCCGACCGGACACACTTTGCTCTTGCTGGACGCCACGGAATCGTATCACCGCGAAATTGCCCGGAAGGCGAGCGATCTGCCAGAGGAGGTGAGGGAACTGCTGCCCCGGCTGCGAGATGGACATTTCACGCAGGTGTTAATTGTCACGTTGCCGGAAGCGACGCCGGTTCACGAGGCGGCCATGTTGCAAGCGGACTTGCGCCGGGCCCAAATCGAACCCTTTGCCTGGGTGATCAACCAGAGTTTTGCCGGGAGCGGATCGCAGGATCCGCTGCTGATGGCGCGCGGACGCGGCGAAGTACTGTATATCCGCGAAGTGGTTGGGCAACATTCCAAACGCACGGCGCTGGTCCCGTGGGTGACGGAAGAACCCGTCGGCCCGGAAAGCTTGCGGCAACTGTTCCAAACGGCAACCAAGCCAACAACTTTATGAAAAAACGCGTCTTATTCGTTTGCATCCACAATAGCGCGCGCAGCCAGATGGCCGAGGCGTTCCTGAATCAAGTCTGTCCCGATGATTTTGAAGCGCACAGCGCGGGACTGGAGCCGGGGAAACTGAACCCGGTCGTCGTCGAGGCGATGCAGGAGATGGGCAGTGATATTTCCACCAACCCGACGAAGTCGGTTTTTGACATGTTCAAGACCGGCAAGATGTTTGCCTACGTCATCACCGTCTGCGACGAGGCGAGCGCGGAACGCTGCCCGATCTTTCCCGGTGTCACGAAACGGCTGCAATGGAGTTTTCCCGACCCGTCCAGTTTTCCGGGCACCCACGCGGAAAAATTGGCCGGCACAAGAACGGTGCGTGATGCGATCAAGACCAAAGTCGAAGCGTGGTGCGAGGAAATGTGCGGCGCCGCGGCGTGATGATTCAAGAATCAAAATCTATGTCCACTTCTACCGCCGCCCCCAAACGTCTGGCTTTTTTTGAGCGCTATCTCACCGTGTGGGTATTGCTTTGCATGGTGGTGGGGGTTGCCTTGGGCAAGTTATTCCCGGGTGTCACGGGCACGTTGAGCCAGCTGGAATTCGGCCAGGGATCGCAGGTGAATGTGCCGATTGGCATCCTGCTGTGGCTGATGATTTATCCGATGATGCTGAAGGTGGATTTCAGCGCCATCGGCGGCATCGCGAAGCGCCCAAAAGGGTTGATGGTGACTTTGTTCGTCAACTGGCTCGTAAAACCGTTCAGCATGGCGCTGCTGGCGTGGTTCTTCATGCAGCACGTTTTCAGCGCGGGGATCTCCCCGGAACTTGCTAAGGAGTATACCGCCGGTCTCATTATTCTGGCCGCCGCCCCTTGTACCGCAATGGTTTTTGTCTGGAGTTATCTTACGGATGGCGATCCGGTTTATACCTTGGTGCAAGTGGCGGTGAACGATCTGATCATGCTGGTCGCCTTCGCGCCCATCGTCATGTTTCTTTGCGGGGTGGCGAATGTGATCGTGCCGCCGAAAGTGCTGATCACTTCGGTGGTGGTGTTCATTGTGATTCCGCTGGCGGCGGGTTGGTTGACCCGAACGGCAATGTTGAAATCGATCGGGAAGGAATCGTTTGAAAAGAATTTCCTGCCGAAGTTTCATCCGGTGATGATGTGGGCTTTGTTGCTGACGCTGGTGCTTATTTTTGCGTTTCAGGCCGAGAACCTGACGCACCGCTGGCTGGCGGTGCTGTTGATTGCCGTGCCCATTATCATTCAGGTTTATTTTAATTCCGGACTCGTCTATTTGCTGATGCGCGTGCTTCGGGTGAAACATAACGTCGCCGCTCCTGGCGCATTAATTGGCGCCAGCAACTTCTTTGAGCTGGCTGTGGCCGTGGCCATCACCCTTTTTGGAGCAAATTCCGGCGCGGCCTTGGCCACCGTGGTGGGTGTGCTGGTGGAAGTTCCGGTGATGCTGTCCGTTTGCAAAATCTGCAACCGGTCCCGTGAGTGGTATCAAGGCGTTGACGACTTGCAGGTGCGCGAAGCGACGTAGAAACTTCAAACTTAAAAAAAGCTTCAACGTCATAAAAACGCTGTTCGGGTCAGATATATAGTTGCCGAAGGGCGGACAATCGACAAACCCATGCCGCTTATAAAATTCTCGGGCCGCATGGAAATACGGCCAGGCACCCGTCTCGAGGCTCAACCGAGACAATCCCATCTGGGGTCCCGCTTCGATAATATGTCGCAATACCGCGCTCCCGGCGCCTTTGCGGCGGTGCGACAGGTCGGTGTGCATGGATGTTACCTCGCCG
>Ga0302319_10012471_pt1 | contig 16029 bp, 16 predicted proteins | sample Bog_T0_2_FD_203319 | JGI IMG/M metagenome (GOLD analysis project Ga0302319, IMG submission 203319) | Peat permafrost microbial communities from Stordalen Mire near Abisko, Sweden - Bog_T0_2 | ecosystem: Environmental > Terrestrial > Soil > Wetlands > Peat | place: Sweden: Abisko, Stordalen Mire...
CCCTTTATCTGGACCGCAAAGGCAAACGACATCCTGGAAAAGGTCACTCGCGCTCAGACTACCCTAAATAAAAGACCATCTGCATGAGACGCTACACTAGAAAGATGCCCCGCAAAACAATTCGAACACCGTTTGCAGAATTATCACAAGCAGCGGAGCAAAATCGTTGCATGGGTTGCCTCGACTCAATTCGCATTTCGGCCGGAAGAGCGGGCTGGGGTCCCGTGCCATAGCTCAGAACCAGCGCTAGGAACGATATCACTGATATCAAATTCCCCGCCCCACAAGCAGTTTTGGACGCAAAAAGCGCATCAAAAACACCCTTATTTGCACGCTTTTTCGCACATAAACAGCGTTAAAACGGCCTCATTTGCACTATTTTTCACACTCTTACATGTGCATTTAAGCTCACGCACCGTGGTCCCCGCGAGCGTTGCAGCGTGCGCATTTAGCCATACATGCGGCGGCGCAATGCCAGGGCGCTTGACAGCCGACGCGCCGGGCTTGAGGCTGGTTGCATGTCCCGTGCATTGCGCTTTGCCGCTCTCGTCTTCGCAATCGGGGGTTTGATTGCGTCTTTCGCTCATGCTCTTGAGAAACAGCCCGCCAGCGTTTACCACGCACGCCGCGTGGCGCTGGCCGCCAAACTCCATGGTGGCGTGGCTGTGCTGTTCGCCGCCGAAGAACCGCAACTGGACTTCATGCCTTACCGCCAGGATGAGGACTTCTACTACCTGACGGGTTGGAACGAGCCCGGGGGCGCACTGGTCGTCTTTGGAAATGGGCAGGAAGGCCAGACTCTGCCCACAGGGCAGAACAACATAGTCGCGCATTACACCGAGATTCTTTTCCTGCCCACCCGCAACCTGCGTCTGGAGAAGTACACCGGGGCCAAGCTGGATGCAGCTTCGCCGGGAGTGGCCGGAATTACGGGCGTGGAACGGGTTATGCCGATGACGGAGTTGCCGGCCGTGCTCAATAGTCTGATCAGCGCCGACCGAAGGCTGATATTGAACCTGTGGACGCAGTCTGACGCTCCGCAAGCTAAGGCGCTGCTCGGCTTTACCGCGGCCTCGCTGGGTATGGATGCGAACGGAATAGCAGCTCACGATGTGACCAGCCTGACCGCCGATTTGCGTGTCGTTAAAGACACAGGCGAAATTGCGCTTCTGCGCAAGGCCGCGGACGCCTCCATCGACGCGCAACGCGTGATGATGAAAGCGGCAAAGCCGGGAGTGACCGAGCGCGCCCTGGCCGGCAAGATGACGGCCGCGTGGTTTGAGAATGGCTGCGAGAGGCCGTCGTATGCACCCATCGTGGGGTCGGGAATCAACTCCACCACGCTGCACTACTCTGAGAACACCCGCACGCTGGAAGATGGCGACATCCTCCTCGTTGACGCGGCCTGCGAGTACTCCATGTATGCCTCCGACATTACGCGGACGGTGCCTGTAAACGGGCATTTCACCCCCCGGCAACGCGAAATCTACAACATCGTGCTGGGAGCGCAGCAGGCGGCCATCGACGCGTTTGTGGCCGGCAAGTCGAAGATCAACGACCGCGACCGGCGCGATCCGGATTCGCTGGACAATGCTGCCTACAACTACATCAATACCCACGGCAAGGATCTGCATGGCCAGCCGCTTGGCCAATATTGGCTGCATGGGCTGGGGCACATGGTAGGCATCGACGTCCACGATCCGGCCATTTATCCGGCGGTGTTGAAGCCGGGGATGGTGTTCACCATCGAGCCGGGGGTCTACATACCTGAGGAGAAGCTCGGAGTACGCATCGAATGCGTCTTCCTGGTTGGCGCCGATGGTAAGCTGATCGACCTGGTGGCCGCATTGCCGCATACGGCTGAAGACGTGGAAGCGGCGATGCAGGGCAAGTGAGGGAACAATGGAAGCGCGCGACGAAGTGGAACCCAGCCAGTTGGAGATGCTGGCGCAGGTTTTTCGCGATCAGCTATTGGCTTGTCTGGAGGAGTGCGCCCGTGGCCGCAAGGGGTTGTTTTCCGCTTACGATCTGGGCGAATCGGACGACGGCGGATGGCCTGAGGCGGCGCGACTGCGTGAGTTGGCGCTGGCGTTGCAGGGTGTCTTCGCACAGGCAGGCGAACCGAGCCCGTTGAGCGATGAGTTCCTGGATCTGTGCTCGATCCATGGCGAAAGCAACCCGGGTGAGCGAAGGCTTGCGCGGACATTTCTTGACCGGATCGAGAAGGGCGAGGTGGGCACCAAGCCGGCTGAGCAGGGAAGACCATGGTGATTCTGCATGCGTTTGTGGCGTTGCTGGCCGGTTTTGCCACCATGGTCCTACTGGTGATTGTTGTAACGACGCTGCTTACCAAACTCACGCCGGGTTGGGTTGGCGAGGAAGGCAAGCCGAAACCATCGTATGCCTTTGTGAATCTCGGTTACTCGTTTATTGCCGCCGCCGCAGGTGGATATGTGACGGCGTGGGCCGCGGCCGCCAACCCCCTTATTCATGTTCTGGCGCTGGGGATTGTGGTGCTGGCCCTATCGGCGCTGAGTGTGCTGCAATCGCGAGGCAAACAGCCGATTTGGTATGCGCTGGCTCTGGTGGCTGTGACGCCGATGGGCGTGCTGGCCGGCGGGCTGGTTCGGCTCAGGGTGCTGGGGATTTGGTAGCGCGGCTCTCCGGGAGGAGAAAATCCAGAGAGCCGCGCGGGATTCCAGGGCGAGGTCTTTTCTCGTCCATGTTACCAGCGCACTCCGACCGTTACTGGCAGCACTTCGGTGGAACCGAAGCTCTTGGGATTGGTGATGGGCGGGGTATCTATGAAGACGTACCGGGCTTCAGCGAAGAGCCTGGTCTTGCTGTCGCTGAATTGTCCGCCTATGCGGTGCGTGAGCCCCACGCCAAGGTTCCCGCCGCCCTGGTTCGACGAGAAGTGGGCCACGGGTACGTTTTGAACAAAGACTCCGCAATAGTAGCTGCATTCCTCCTCTTGCTCCGGTTCTGTGAAACTGGTCAGTTTGCGATAGAAGCCATAGCCGCCAGTTACGTAGACGCTGTTGTCGTGCTTGGGGAACAGGTCAATCACCGGATCGACTGTCAGCGACCAAATGTGAGCATTGCCGCCTTGAGTGCCTATGGCAGCGATGAGCGCGCCGGGAAGCTTGTCATCCATGAACTGGTACTCGGCCAACACGGTGAAGCGTTTGGAGAGGTGCAGCCCGCCGCCCAGCGAAAAGTTGCCGCCCCAGGTTAGGTAGGGAACGTCGTTGCCAACGGGGGCATTGAAGCCCGCTCCCGCCATGACCGCGAAGTTGTTGGAAACGTTGTGCTTCCAGCCGTGATCTTCCTGGCCTGCGCCTCCGCCCGAGCCGGTAGCGGCAGACGCGGCAGCAGAGAGGGCCGAGGCCCCGCTGGCAAGGTCGTCGTCCACAAGCTGAAACGCGCTGGAACTCGCCTCGTCCGCCGAGAGCGTGCCGGAGCTGGTTGGGTTTGGGGACAGTGAAGACTGGGCGCTTGCGGCGGCCACAGCAAAGAGAGCTGCGCCACAAAGGAGACTGACACGCTGCGTTAGAGACATCCAACAAGAAACTGACATGTCAAAACCTCAATATCGGATTTTGTAATGCGTACAACCGGAACTTCTTCGTTGATCCGGGCAAAGGATTAGACACCAAAAGTGGGCAAGAGGTTGCGGCACAATCATCGTTACACCAAACTCCTTTTCGGGCTGATTGCAGTGTGTGGTTAAATGCGCACGCTGCGCCGGTGGGAGGGGTTGCGCAGCATGAGCATATAAGCACACGCAAAAGTGAGACAAACAGTGCAGAATAAGGCCGTTCTTAAGTCAAAAACTGTGCACGTAAACGTTTACAAAATGAAGAAAAATGCAAGTACTGCTTAACTTGCTACCAATGCTTGCGCCTCTAGCTGCTCTCAGCTTTCAGGTCTCAGCTGTGGCACAGGATCCCGACCCTCGCCCCTCGACCCTGAAGGGTGCCCCGGTGCCCGGTCGTGCCCCAAGAAGAAACGAAGGGTGCAGCGAACCCCAAGCTGGGGTGCGATCCCACCTTTGCGCCAGGAAAAAGGCGCAATGATGGGGCACGGTACTGTTGAGGTGGATCATCGCCGCATTTGGAGGGCGGCCGGACCTAACCTGATCATCATGGACGGTTCATTCCTATCTCCTATCCTGCTTGAACGATGTGAAATATTGATAACTCGGCGTCTGGCGCCGTGTAACCTATAGAGAAGAGGCGCACGCCCGCAATGCCCAGGAAGATCAGCGTTAAATACTACGTGGAACCGGACCCGGCGGCTCTGGCGCGCCGGGCTGCGCAGTATTTTGTGGAGATGGCCGGGGAAGCGGTGGCAGGCCGTGGACGGGCGCGCATCGCCATCAGCGGCGGTTCGACACCCAAAGCCGCCTTTGAATTGCTGGCCGATCCCAGCCAACCATGGCGCTGGCGCATGCCCTGGGAAAACCTGGAACTTTATTGGGTGGACGAGCGGGGGGTTGGGCCCGACGACGCGGAGAGCAACTATCGCATGACGTGCGAGGCAATGCTCGATCAGGCACCGCTGCGTCCAGAGCAGATTCACCGTATGGAGGGCGAGCTGAACCCGGAGGAAGCGGCAATGCGCTATGAGTCGGATTTGCGCTCGAGCTTCCATCTGGAAGGCGATGAGAGACCGCAATTTGATCTTGTGGCCCTGGGCATGGGACCGGACGGCCACACCGCCTCGCTTTTTCCGCATACCGCGGCACTCCATGAGCGAAGCAGGCTGGTGGTGGCCAACCACGTTCCGCAGAAAGACACCTGGCGCATTACGCTTACCTGGCCGGTTATCAACCACGCGAGTTCGGTCTTCTTCCTGATTGCCGGAGCGGATAAAGCAGAGATTCTAAAGGAAGTGTTGACCGGCCCGCGCGACCCGGAGAGCCTGCCCAGTCAACTGATCTGGCCCTCAAGCGGTATACTCACACTGATTCTGGATAAGGCCGCAGCCGCGCTATTACCCGCGACCGACGGAGAAGGTTGCGGGGTTTTGGAGAGAGAACGATGATTCTGGCGGGCGACGTGGGCGGCACCAAGGTTCATTTGGCGCTGTATGAGTTTATCGGCGGAAAACTTGAATACATCCGCGAAAAGCAGTATCCGGCCAAGGAGTATTCCGGCCTGGAAGAGATCGTAAAGATCTTTCTGGGCGCTGACAGGGTGAGCGCAGCGTGTTTTGGCGTTCCCGGCCCGGTGCGGAACGGACGGCTGCGCCTGACCAATCTGCCCTGGACGCTGGACAGCCGGGAGCTGGCGGCGGGACTGGCTATCGACCACGTATTCCTGATCAACGATCTTGAAGCCAATGGCTACGGGGTGGCCGAGCTCTCGCCCGAGCAGATTTACCCGCTGAGCGAAGGCGACGCCGGGCAAATTGGCAACCGAGCGCTTATCGCCGCCGGAACCGGCCTGGGCGAGGGCATTCTGGCGTGGAATGGGCACATCCATGTTCCTTATCCCTCAGAGGGCGGGCATGTGGACTACGCGCCGCGCAACGAAGACGAGATCGACCTGCTCCGCTTCCTCAAGCAGAAATACAACGGGCGCATCAGCTTCGAGCGCGTGGTCAGCGGCATGGGCCTGACCAACATCTACGAGTTTTTGCGCGAAGTGCGCGGCGTGGAAGAGCCAGCCTGGCTGGCCGCGCGCATTGCGGAACAGGACCCCAATGCGGTGATCACCGAACTGGCTTTGGCCGCTAAAAGCGAAATCTGCGAAAAGGCGCTGGATATGTTCGTCTCCGCCTATGGCGCGGAGTCAGGGAACCTGGCGCTGAAGGTGCTTTCGGTGGGCGGCCTTTATGTGGGTGGCGGGATTGCGCCGCGCATTCTGGAGAAGCTGAAGGACGGCACGTTCATGAAGGCATTTACGGACAAGGGGCGGCTGAGCCAGTTGCTCGTCAACATGCCGGTGCGGATTATTCTTGAGAGCAAAGCTGCCCTGCTGGGAGCCGCAGCCTACGCTGAAGCGCGCGCCGCGGAAATCAGCGGCGTCTCACCCAGGGCTGCATCGGCCAGGTTCTGAGATAACTTCGTTCCAAGGCGGTGATATGGTTGCTCCAGGTCTCGCGACTGCGACCAGGGGCTCCTGTAGCCGCCGAATTCTCGATCTTGAGCCATGGGACGGAGAGTCTCTGATTTCGCCTCAAACTGATAAATTTTGAATAGGAGTGCGCTGATCTCTCCCCGCCTGGGGCCTTGCCTCCGGGCCTCGGACTGGAGCGAGAGACCGGACGCGCACCGCAAGGAAACCAGACATGCTCCGCACCACGGAAGATATTCGAATTTTATGGACCAAAGTTGTGCTTCCACCTGTCTTTCTTGAGGAAGAACGCCCGGTCACGGAAGCTGCGTCGTCAACCATCTTCGACGCGCGCAACGAGATTACGGACATCCTTGCGCGACGTGATTCTCGCCTGCTGGTTCTGGTTGGTCCCTGCTCTATTCACGACACGCTGGCGGCGCGCGAATATGCGGCGCTGCTTCAATCTGCCATTCAGGAGTTTCAGAGCGAGCTGAGGATCGTGATGCGGGTGTACTTCGAGAAGCCACGCACGACTATAGGTTGGAAGGGATTGATCAACGACCCGCATCTCGATCAGTCCTACAAGATTAACGACGGCCTGCGGCTGGCGCGGACATTGCTGCTTGATCTGGCTGAGATGGGCGTGCCCACCGGCACCGAATTTCTGGACATGATCTCGCCCCAGTACATTGCCGGCCTGGTGAGTTGGGGCGCCATTGGAGCACGCACCACCGAGAGCCAGGTTCACCGCCAGCTTGTCTCCGGCGTCTCTTGTCCGGTGGGCTTCAAGAATGCAACGTCAGGCGATGTGCAGGTGGCCATCGACGCCATTCAGTCCGCCGCCCACTCGCACACTTTCCTGGGCCACACCAAGCATGGGCAATCGGCCATCTTCGTCACTACCGGAAATCCGGATTGCCACATCATTCTGCGTGGCGGCCGCAAGTTGGTGAACTACACGGCGCAAAGCGTGGCCGAGACCGCAGCGCAGATGGTGAAGGCAGGCGTCGAGCCCCGCATCATGATCGATTTCAGCCACGCCAACAGCAACAAGGACTACCGGCGTCAGGCGATCGTGTGCCACGATGTCGCCCGGCAGATTGCCGATGGAGACCCGCACATTATCGGAGTGATGATGGAGAGCAATCTGGTGGCGGGAACTCAGAAGCTTGTACCCGGTGCGCCGCTGGTCTACGGGCAGAGCATTACCGACGGGTGCATCGACTGGGCCGAAACCCATTCGCTGCTGACAGAACTCGCCGCCGCCGTCCGCACCCGGCAATCGGCGCTGCTGGCCGTTCAGGGATAGCTCTTGCGTGCCGCTGGGCATGACGTTAAATGCACATGCTGCGATGGCAAAACGACGTCGTAGCATGTGCTAATGTGTTCCGGCTAGCGCGTGAAAAATAGTGCAAATAAGGCTGTTTTAAGGTCGTTTTGATGCAAAAAGTGCGCAAATAAGCGCGTTTTCGCGCACAAAATCGCACGCGTAGACCTTTACAAAGCGAGGGAAGTGCTAGCACTGATATCATCTTCCAGCTGTTAGCTCTCAGCTCTCAGCAATGGCACGGAACCCCGGGGCGCCACGCACACGCGCCGCCGTTTCAAATCAGTCATTGCAGTCGCAGTTTCCAGACAGGTTCTTAGGGCATTTTGGCACCGCGGCTACTTCTGTGCGGCCTTCGGCTCCTGTTTCTCTTCCATTCCCTTCAACAACTCGGCGTGCTCTTTGGCGTGCTCATTCTGCACAAAATGGATAGCCTGGATAAAGGTATGCATCACATCGTCCAGCGTGCGTCCTTGCGCCAGGGTGCAGCCATTGAATATGTCAGTATCGGGGTTGGCATCGATTTGCGGCGCGATGCAGGTCAACAGCAAGCCTTTCTCGTCGTTCACCTCGAAAGTGTGGCCTGCGTTGGGGGAACTGGTGGCCGATGCGGCAGCCGGAGCCGGTTTCGAAAGCTTTAGTTGTGTTGCGGGGGCAGGAGCGCTCTGTGTTCCGGCCGGCGTGGAAGCGCCCGCGGATGCGGCGGCGAAGGTGAGGGGAATTGCAAGGGCCAGAGGCAGGGCAAGACCTTTCATAGTCACCACCAACTTTCTCGATGCAGGATTTCGCTGGTACTTGAGGTATCGGCAGTACTCGGAAAACCGTTCAGCCTGGACTTCATCCGGTGCGCTTTGGTGGTGCAGGGAAAGAACGCAGGATTCGCATTTCCCGATTCTGAGGAATTGCCAAGTATTTTATGGGAGCATATCACACGGATTCGTTCCGCCAGGCTTAATTTCCAGGCAGGAGCGAGCACAGCCGAGCAGGCGCGCTGTGAAACTGCGCAGGGCGCGCTGCAAAAGACAAGTCTGCACCAACGGATGCATATATTCTGCAAATCGGCTGGGGATCTTTTGGTTGCTCGCGCCTATCTTCGACGTACCCCGCCGATTAGCACCCGCGTGCGCTGCCGCGTGACCCGGATGCGGCAAGCCATCACGGTTCCGCAGGTCTGGGTCCGCAACCCGATCCATGCTACCTGATCCTCGCCCAGCATCCATGCCGTCGCATTGGCCTGGTTGTGCGTCTCCTGCATAAAGTAGGCGGCGTTCACGTCAATGTCAGCGGCATCGGCATTCATCTGCTCGCACTCGTCTTGAGGCGGCGCGGGCGCGTTTTCCGGATGGTCGCAATAGTCCTCGTCGTGGATGAGGACGTACTTCCTGCCGTTGTCGGGGATGAAATAGCGCACTGTGATGGGCTGCACACCGGCACCCGCGGACCACTCGGCGACAGCCTGCGCAAAGGCCACCGGAAGCTGGCTCATCGAAAGCGAGTCTGGTCTCAGCTGGCGCGAGAAGATAGCCAGCGTCGGCGTCGGCTCGCCGTTGACCGGATGAAAGTAGACGCCACCCAGTGCGATTCCTTCCTGTATGTCGAACCAGACAAATCCCTTGCCTCTCAGATACGGTCCGCCGCGGGTGCCGAGCATTACGTAACGTCCATCGCGGACATCGACCGGCAGCGACGTGCCATCGAGAACGGATTCGCTCGCATCGGAGAGCGGCATGTCGCGCCCGTAGTGATATTCGGTGCGCGGAGTCACCATCTTCATCACGCTGCGGAACCGCTTGTCTTTGAAGACTTCTCCCGACGGCTGGTTCGCATAGTCGTTGAGGAAAGTGAGCTGGCTGGGTAGAATCCTGTTCTCGAATGCGACGGGTGGCGGAGGCGGCTCAGGCACGGGTGGGGGCGCGCCGGCATCCTGCGCAACGGCGTTTGACTGAAAGATGCCGCCCGCCATCAGGAGCAGCACCGTGAAAACGAGCCTGAGGACAATCTTTCTCTTGGGGAGTGAAAAGGAAAATGACCGCACAGCATGACCTCTCGTTTCCAATTTAGACGAGAAACGGGAATTCTGGTTCTGAATTTTTTTGCGCGGGAACGGCAAGCTACGGTTCTGGTCGTGGAATTTCCGATTGGCCAGTTTGTCGGGATTTGTCGGCGCCCCGAGCGAGAAGTGGACCTGTTAGCATCTGGGCTATTGAAGTCAGAATGTACAGCAACGATCGAACCGAGATGAAGATATCAGTTCGCCTTTTCGCGCTTATGTTGATAGTTCCTGCCGGATGCCGGTCCCATGGGCCGGCAACATCACTCGATAGATTACGCGAGGTCAAAGTTGAGAGAGGAACGATACTGGCGCTTGGCAGCAAGATGCCTCAAACTGCAGATTTCTGTAACTGGAATGGTCCAACCTGCACGTTCAAGCACGGCACATTTGGTGGGGCAGAAGGAATGTCTTTGCTCAAGACCGAAACGGGGTTGATTTCTCAGTTTCACTTCTACTATGGCGTGAAGTCCACTGACGCGGAAAATGTGCAGATCGATCATTACACTCGCCTCCTTGGCAAGCCATCAAGGGATTCAAAAGTTAAAATTGGCGAATCCGATGGTCGTATGCTTGGGTGGTCGGATTCCGCTACAACGTTCGAGCTTTCGTACAAAGCTGACCGGGACCAAGTCGAGGCATCGGCGATGCTTTCCGACAATGCGTTGGCAGCGTCTGTCCATTGAGACATGAGACCTTCCAGCTTAATGACAGGTTTCCCTCATTAGGCCCTCCGCGTCGCCCATCCGGAAACTGCGCCACAGCGCGATTCTGAATCCCACCGGTTCCGATAGCATGGACCCGCTATGATTGTCACCAGCGCGCCAACCACCCGCGCCATCGCACTATGCCCCCTACCATCTTCATCTCGGCAGGCGAAGCCAGCGGCGAACACTACGGCGCGCTGCTGATTGGGGCGCTGAAAAGGCAGCTTGCCGCAACCGGACAGACCGCTGAGTTTTTCGGCATGGGCGGCGATCGAATGGCAGGCGCGGGCCTGGAGCGCGTTGTCCGGTCGGAAGATATGGCGGTGATGGGCATTACCGAGGTGATCCGCTACCTGCCGCGCATCTATCGCGAGTTCCGCAGGCTGAAGCAGGCAATCCGCGACCGGAGGCCCGATGTGGCCGTGCTCATCGATTTTCCGGATATCCATTTCAAGCTGGCCGAGCAGCTCGACAGGCTGGGCGTTCCGGTGATCTTCTTCGTCAGCCCGCAGTTGTGGGCGTGGAAGAAGCATCGCATCAAGCTGGTGCAGAAATACGTGCGCAAGATGCTGGTGATCTTTCCGTTCGAGGAGGCGTTCTACCGGGAGCGCGGCGTGGAGGCGGAGTTCGTGGGGCATCCTCTGGCGGAATTGCCGCTACCAACGGTGAGCCGGGAAGACTTTGCCGAACGCAGTGGACTCGACCCTGCCCGCACCTGGATTGCCCTGCTTCCTGGCAGTCGTGCCCGCGAGGTCCGCGACAACCTATTCGAGATCCTCCAAGCTGCACGGCTCTTGCTCAAGAAGGACCCTGACTTGCAATTCGTTCTACCCTTAGCGCCGACCCTAACACCTGAACAGCGGGATCAAATCTTTCGAATGGAAGAGAGCCCAGAGCAGTCTGACCTGGGGCATGTGCCGGTCCGGTTCGTCGACGACGCTCCCGCCGCGCTCTTCCACGCCCGGGCCTCCGTGGTAGCCAGCGGAACGGCAACCGTCGAGGCCGCGCTCATAGGTAATCCCTTTGTGGTTGTTTACCGGGTTTCGCCCCTGACCTATGCCATTGCAAAACGGGTGGTGACGGTGCCACATGTGGCCATGGCCAACCTGATCGCCGCCAAGCGCGTTGTGCCGGAACTGATTCAACATGACTTCACGGCGGCAAATATCGTCCAACAGATCGAACGGCTGCTACCGGACGGGCTTCCTCGTGAGTCCATGATGGAGGAGCTTGCCAGGATTCGTGGCTTGCTCAATACCTGGCCAGGGCATGAGGGCGGAAGCGGCGGCGCAATTGAACGCGTGGCGGAGGTCACCCTTTCTGAACTTGGCGCCGATTCCCCGGCGCGGATCCCCGCGGCGGTGAACTGAAACCGCGTGGCAATGATTTTGAACCGGCCAAAACAGATTCCCTGCTAAAAGAACGGCTGCAATGCGATGATGACTGCTATGAGTACGATGAAGCGGAATTGGCGGCTTGAACACGCCGTACTTACAGTATTTAGGGGCGCGCTCCTCATGCTGATGGCGGCGCTGATAGTGGCTTTGCCAATGCTGGCCCAAAGGGTGGAACGGCCCACGCTCAACATTTCCGGCTACACCATCGACGCCGAAATGGACCCGTCGACACACCATTTGGCGGCCAAGGTGGTGGTTGCCTTTACCGCGCCGGAAACCATGGAGCTGGTGAGCTTTGGCTTTCACCCGGCTCTGAAGGTTACAAGCATCACCGACGACGGCGGCAAGCTGCTTACCGGTGAGCGGTCGGCCGACGGAACCATTCGTGTAAGCCCGGCCGCGCCTTTTACGCCGGGACAGGTGAATCACTGGACCTTCGAATACGAAGGCATGATAACCGGCAACGACGATGGTCCCGTGGAAGGCCTGAAGCTGGCCGCGATCCAGGAGCCGATCACTTATCTGCTTTATCCGGCGCGCTGGTTTCCCATGACCGGCTATTTGATCGACAGGTTTACGGCGGAGATGCACATCCGCGTGCCGAAAGGGATGCGGGTGTTTTCCAGCGGCAGCACTGGCGCGCCGAAGCCGGTGACCCTGGCCAATGGCAAGGATGGCGACCAATACGACTTCAACTGGAATAAGCCGGGATTTCCCGGCACCATCATTGCGGGGCGATATGTGGGTCCGGCGACGGCGGGGCCGGGGAACGTAAAGGTCTATTTGACGGTGGCGCACCAGGCATCGGGCAACGAGGTGGCGCAGACGGCAGCTAAGGAGTACGACTTCTTTACCGACAGCTTCGGGTCGCCGGAGTCGAGCCACTTGAATGTGGTGGAGATTCCGGACGACACGCTGCCAGCGGTATGGGCGCCCGAACTGGCGGCAGTTCTGGGCTCGCGAATCGCCGACAAGAGCGGAGTGCGTCTGCTCGCCAATACCATCGCCCATCAGTGGTGGGGTTCCCAAGTAAGTCCGAGGACGATGAATGACGCCTGGATTATCAACGGCATGTCGCGCTACGGTGAGTTGATGTACCTGGAGGACCAGAGCGGCAGGAGCGCCCTGCGCGCGGCCCTTCAGGATGTAGCCGCGGGCGCGTTGGCTTATGACACCATCCCGCTTTCAAGCGCAGGGCGGCTCAGCCCGTTCACTCCTGAGTTCCAGTCGATGACGCTGGAAAAGGGCGCGATGGTCTTCCACATGCTGCGCTGGGAAATTGGAGACAAGGCATTTCTGGCCACGCTGAAGGGGGCGCTGAGCCAGTACACAGACTCCAGCATCCGCACCACGGACTTTATCAAGGTAGCCGAGGCGCAGAGCGACCAGCAGTTAACCGCCTTCTTCGCGCAATGGATCGATGGCACCGGGGCGCCGCAATTCACCAATAAATATGCCGTTTACCGGCTGGGCAACAATAAGGGATTCCGCACCATTGGCGAAATTCAGCAGGATCTCGACCTTTTCCGCATGCCCGTGGAACTGCGCGTCGAGACCGACGGCAAGACGGAATCGCAGAAGGTGGAAGTGGTTGGAACCGATACGCCGTTTGTTGTGGATACGTTCGGGCGGCCACGGCGCATCAGCATCGATCCCAGCGACTGGGTGCTGAAATCGACGCCGGATGAGATGGTGCGGGTGGCCATTCTGAAGGGTCAGCAACTGGTGCAGCAGGGCGACATGATCGGCGGCCTGGCCGAGTTTCAAAAGGCTCTCGAGGCCAACCCGTCCAGTTCCCTGGCCAACTACCGCATTGGCGAACTTCTGTTCAAACAGCGCAATTACCAGGCCAGCGTCAACTCCTACCGCGATGCGCTGAGAGGCGACGGGGAGCCGCGCTGGACCGAGGTCTGGAGCCATATTGCCCTGGGCGAGATATTCGACATTACCGGCCAGCGCGACCGGGCGGTTGCCGAGTACCGGCTGGCGGTGCAGACCAACGACAACACGCAAGGCGCGGTGAACGAGGCCCGGCAGTGGCTCACGAAGCCGTACAAACTGCCTGACACCGATCAGTAAGCGTGGATGCCAAACGCGCAACGGAGGAGCCCGCGGGCTCCTCCGTTGCATATTTAACAGGTTTTCGTCTGCTTACTTGTTCCCGTGCTTCCCTCCCAGCGAAAGGACTTGCAGGTCGACGTTGGCCAGTCCGGACCTGGTCATCGCCAGTTTTTCGGCTGCCGCATAGGAAAGGTCGATAATTCGCCCCTCGTCGCCAAGATCCCCGCGATCGGTGATCCGGACGACGACCGAGCGCTTGTTGGTCTCGTTGACCACTCGCACCACGGAGCCAAACGGCAGTGTCGGATGGCAGGCGGTCATGGCGTACATATCGAAGCGCTCCCCGCTGGCGGTGCGGCGCCCGTTGAACACCTTGCCGTACCAGGACGCGAGACCCCGGAGAATATGGGCGCGGCGTTCCTTTGCGGTCAAATGCATGGCTACTTGCGGGGTTTCAGGAGCCGGAGTCGCGCTCTCCACCGGACCTGCGGGAGGCATGGTTGCGGCGGGTCTGGGAAGCGGCGCATCGGCATGAACGGCCGGCATGGAAAGCGTGACCACCAAAGCGGTCAGCGCAACCGATGAAGCACCCGCGAGCAGACAAACCTTAAGTGGAGATTTCAGATTCGTGTTGCGTGATTTCCTTCGTATCACCATCTGCCTATTTTACTAGTTCGACACCCTTTTGCCCATCTATTAGCAAGAAAGGCACGGGTAATTCTTGAGGAAAATCCGGGTGGTTCGCAGGCTGATTCTTTTAACCAGCGTGTTATCAGCGAGTTAAAGGTTGCACTTGTTTTGGTGCAAAACTGATTCCAAGGCCGGCGAGGCCTAATTCCACCCCAGCATATATCGGAAAATGGCAGAGACAAACGATCGCCATTCGGTGTCAAATCTCCGCGGTCGAGATTCATGGATTATGAGGATATGGGGATGAAGAGCTTCAGGTCGGCATTTGGGTTGGCGGTGTGCGCCGCGTTGATCGGCGCCTGTTCAGCGATGGCACAACAGGCAGTTTCGGCCGCGGGCCCGGTGCCCCCGGCTATTGTCGCGGCAAAAAGCATTTTTGTTTCCAACGCTGGCGCAGACAGCGGGCTGTTTCCATCGCCCTTCAGCGGCGACCCGAGCCGCGGCTACAGCCAGTTCTACGCAGGTCTCAAGGCGGCGGGCCAGTACCAATTGGTTGCCGATCCGGCGAATGCGGACCTGGTGCTCGAGCTGCAGCTCACTTCCCCCAGTGGCTCAACACGGTCAATGAGCGTGAATAAGGTGAACGGGGCATCCGACCCGGTTCCCATGTTCCGGCTGGTGGTCTACGACGCCAAAACTCACTTCATCCTTTGGGCGCTGACCCAGTCGATCGAGGTTGCGGTTTTGCAAAAGACGCACGATCGCAACTTCGACGACGCGCTTAATTTCATTCTGTTGGAGTTTGAGTCGCTCAGCGGGAAAGCCCCCGCCTCAGCCCGCTGAAACCGCAATTGAAAGTATCCAGCGCGATTTGCAGATTAATTCCCGCATCCTGCTAGGGTCGAAATCGGGCCATCTACGGCCATGAGCGGGGGAAGCGATGCCAATGAGCGCGGCAGGGCTGGAGTTGCTGAAGAAGTCGGAAGGTTTTCGAGGTCGAATGTATCTGGATGTGGCTGGAGTTCCGACCATTGGCTATGGCCACCGGATCCTTGCTACGGAGTCCTTCCCCAATGGCATCGATGAGGCGTGGGGCCAGGAAATGCTGAGCCGCGACTTGCAGGCCGCCGAGCAGGCCGTGAAGCGTCTGGTGAAAGTTGCCCTGACGCAAGGCCAATTCGACGCGCTGGTGGATTTTGTCTTTAACCTGGGTGCGAGAAAGCTGGCAGCCTCAACGCTTCTGCAGGACTTGAACTGCGGGAGCTATGATCGGGCCGCCGAGGAACTTCTGCGCTGGGACCACGCAGGCGTTAAGGAGAATGCAGGCCTGAGGGCCAGGCGCGAGGCGGAGTTTCGTCTGTGGCACGACCAAACCCTGCGGCAGGTGGCTGTCCAGACTAGTCTTGCGCCGGCCGAGGTTAGCCGCGACGCGCCCCAGCGCCGGCAACCTCCAGCACCTCGAGCCGTTCATCGGGCCTGATGTAGCCCTTGCGGCGGAACCAGTCTTCCATGGCGGGTTGCAGGCGGTCGAGCGGCACGCGGTTGCCGGCTTCGAGCAAACCATCGGCGACGGGGAGCGTGTCGTCGAAGACCGCGTCGTTGGTGAAATTGCGCATGGCAAAGTTGTCGATCCAGCGAATGGGGCAAGCGTGCCGTTCGCCGGAGGAATCGATTCGCTGGATGGAAAGCTCGCGCGCAAACATGCTTCCACTGTAAATGGATGCGCGACCGCATTCCCCGCGAGCATCGGCGATGCCAACCCGGCAGCCTTACGGCTTCTGCTCCACCACGG